>OHAV01000548.1_pt1 | contig 15251 bp, 10 predicted proteins | sample 1577271 | NCBI WGS metagenome assembly OHAV01 (sample SAMEA3879537, study PRJEB24766) | human gut metagenome | biome: human-associated habitat; feature: feces | place: USA | collected 1985/1987 | reverse complement strand
CTTAGGTCCGATGAAAGAGCCATCCACGCCTAATGAGTTATTCGTAAATCCAAATTCCACGGTAGAAGCTGAGTAAACTTCTTGTTTAGCGACAGCAAACAAATCGTTATAGGCACTTTCTAATTCAGAGGCGGAAAACTTGCTACCATTTTGAGCAGCCAGTTTACAAAGGTCTTTGATCGTACGGTTCGCCACATAAGTTACCTTGTAAGTAAAATCGTCTTCTCGCTCTGTTAACATATTTGTGACTAGTTTACCGGTTATACTACGCATTTTGGGGTCTGTTGAAGTCATAATAATCTTGAATTATGAGTCCTCATGGAACGATGTCGAAGCACTATCTTTGGTTTTTCTTTTTAACTTTCTGATTAACAATAGTTTGAATTATATTGGAGAGTTCGTGATTGTAGTACTTGAATACTGTAATTGTCGAAATCTTCGGTTTATTGACGACAAATAACAGAATAGAGCTGTATCTTAAGAATTGTAGTAACATCGCGATCTCGGATTTTAAGTATTATTATGATGGATTTCCCGCGATATGTTTTATCCAGTCCCGATATCAACGAGAAGACTTTGTGAATTTTATCGAAAGAGAAAGATGGGATGGTGATTCTTGAAGCACCGGAATGGAGTCCGATCCGACAGGTCAACTTCGTAGCTTCACTGGATAAGATGGCTGCTGACCAGACGAAGAAACGCTATCCGGAAATAGAAGTCCCGAATGAACGACCATTTAAATGTCTTTCTTTTGCCCGTAAGTCTTTTGTCTATTTCCTGGATCTGGATAGAGTCTTGTACTTACATGCCGATCGTTCACGGTCATATCTGTTTATACTCTCAAAGGCCAGTTTATCCATGAATTCTCCACTAAGGGGGGAGATTCAGCCATTCCGTTACCTCGAGGAGTCTATATCCTGCGTATGGATGGTGAAACTTATAAAATTCGTCTTTAAATGAACGTAACAGAGATCGTGAAAAGTGTGATTTAATGATCGATTGAGGAAGGCATCCTTACGGATGCCTTCTTTTATGTTGCATACGTGCGTTTGATCATTAATGGATAAATAATCCTTTTTTTGTTGTCTAATTTCTTGATTATTAGCGGCATTTGTTGTAAAATGGATGAAGTTATAGCGTTACTGAAGGAACATTTGTCGAAATCTAAAGTAAAGGAAAAAGAACTTGCTTTCCGCATTGACCGTCTGCTAAAAGAACTTGCTTCCTTGAAAGAAGCTCTCCTTCTGAAAGGCAAGTGTTCTTGCTTTCTTGTCCTCATAGCTAAAGATTTTAATTCATAATGTTTTTTGTAGTTTCATGAAAAATGCTTTTTTCGAGAACAAGTACCTGTTTCGATAGAGAATAGTAAGATAATCACACCAAAATTCAGTGTACATTATTCTATATAACTAAACAGGCTAACCGAGTAGACAAAGAGGGGATAAGATGATTGCTCATTCTTATCTCCTCATGCCATCAGTTATTCAAAATAGTCCCTATCAATGTACTTCTATTGTAATGACAGACCTTATACGCACAACTTAATGTGTCAAGCAATAATACAGCTTTTTTTAGCTTTACAATTGCAATTTGCAACTACTTAGAGTAGTCATTTTAGCTTTGACATCCTCTTTCTTGTTATCTGCGGTGAGCGGTAGGACAGTTTATTTCGCCACGTCCCACCATATGCGAGAACTGAAGTGATCGCCACCGGACAGACGGCTAACAGCTGTCTCGTAATTAGCCGCATTGTCTTGCGACTCTTTTGATGGGTAGCGGAAACGACGGGGGATCTCTCCATTCGTATCTGCGTTAGGATACGGATTGGCCGGGTCATAGGTCGATTTCAATTCCGGATAGCCGGAACGACGCCAGTTAGCAAAGGTCTCGTATTCATCGCAGAAACAGTTGATCCAATATTGTGTGTTGATCTGTTCCAACGCTTTCGATGCATTGAACGGGTTCTCCGTCAAATAGCGGTCGATCGCGGCCTGCGTCAGATACTGATTGTACAGCGCCGTGCCGTTGGGGAACTGTGCGAACTGCCGCATGGCAGCGCGTACGCCATTCTCGTAGTAGGTCTGCGCGCTCCCGTCTACCCAGCCGCGTACGGCGGCCTCGGCCAGCAACAATTGCGTCTGGGCATAGGTGCAGACGAACGTCGGGCCCGTCGGGTCGGAATAGGTATAACGGTTTATCGTGGAATAACGGCTCCTATACGTGCTGCGGTAATCCTCGTCCTTGAACTCGGGATATTTGTTTCCTACGAACCACGGGCTATCGGGGCTGTCGGAGAAACCGCTAGGCAAGCCTTTCTGGACGGCCGGATCGGAATTGCCATATTGGAAGTCACTACCCGCCTGCACCGAGATGGTCGGGTCCTCGCACACCGTACCGATCAACGACAGGCGCGGATCGTTAGTACTTTTCAGCAGATCCACGAAATACTCGGTCAGGAAGAAGTTGCCGCGATCCTCGTGCGAGTAGATCTTGGCGTATGGCTCGGAGGAGTCGTTCGTTGTCAAGCCACCCGCATGCATCAGCATGCAGTTGTCCGCATCCGACTCAAATACCCCGTTGGCTACCGCGGTCTTCACCCATTGCTCCGCTGCGGCCGGATCTACCTTCGACATACGCATCGCCACGCGCAGCATCAGTGAGTTGGCAAACTTCCTCCACTTCGAGGCATCGCCTTGATAGAAGTTGTCCGCCGATTTCATCGCCGCCGCCGATGCGCCGTTCAAGGCGGCCTGTGCCTCGTTCAATTCCTTCAGCAAATCCATATAGATAGATTGTTGCGTGTCATACTCCGGGAAGGAATACAACTCCGGCTGTACCGCCTGTGAGTAGGGGATATCCCCGTAAAGGTCGGTCATGCGGTGCATGCCGTAGGCGAGCATGATACGAGCGATTTGGTAATCGATCTGCCGTGACGGATCCTCTTTCCAAGCCTCCACCGCATCTTTCATGTCGCGGAGCGCCCCGCGCGTGTCACCGTTGTAGATTTCCCAATACGCACCTGAGTAGCCGTCGTTCCAAGTGTAATTCGCATTACCCAACCAATTGAACGATGCGGTATGGCTCATCCATTGAGCCGCATAGATACAACCGTTTCGCCATACGTCCCAATCAGATCCCAACATCTGATGCTGACCGTTGGTGAACAATAACTCGGTCGGGATATTCTCCGAATTCAGGTGCTCCGGGTCCATATTCACATCCCCGAAATCGCTGCAACCCGTTCCCCCGATCATGGCCGCGGCGGCGCACGTCATATATACTAAATACTTTTTCATACTATTATACTTCTTCAAACGTGATTAGAATTTGACATTGACATTGAAACCGATATTTCTCGTGGCCGGATAACCGTTCAACTCCAAGCCCTGTCCGTTCGTGTTGTTGTAAGCTGACTCGGGATCGATGTTATCGGTATGCTTCAAGATAGTCCATAGGTTACGTCCCACCAACGAGACGCTCAAGCCCTTCACCACCTTCATCTTGTTCAAGACAGACTGCGGGAAGGTATAGCCGAGCGACAACTCACGCAACTTGATGAAGCTGGCATTGTAGACGAACTCCTCGGCGATATTATTGTTGACGATCCCCTTGTGATAATCCTGCGCGTTTACCGCCACGTTGTTCTCTCCAAGGATCTTTCCATTGTCATCTATCATGACACCGGCACCGATAAAGCCACTGCCTCCCGGGTTATCAACTGTACGGCCAAGCAACGTACCCTTGTGCAGACCCTCGCTGTAGAGCGAGTAGTTCGTGCCGGAGAAGAGGCTTGCGCCTGCCTTGTAGTCAATCAAGAACGACAAGGAGAAATCGCGGAATCTCAACGTGTTGCTCCATCCTCCGGTATATTTGTAGACACCGTTGCCTAGGTTCTGCAACTCGTCGGTCGCTTGCGGGATACCGTTCTTATGGATGATCCGGCCTTGCTCGTCACGGGCGTATTTGTAGCCAACCAACATACCGTAAGGCTGGCCTACGATGTTGCGGACGGTCACGTTGCCCGAGCGTGCGGAGGCTCCGTCGATAGACAGGGACTTTACGCCTCCCAGGTATTTCACCTCACTATCGTTGTATGCGAAGTTGAAGGTCGTCTCCCATGAGAAGTTCTTCGTATGCACCGGTGTCGCATTCACCATGAACTCGAAACCTTGGTTCCGGATCTCGCCCACGTTCATGTATTTCGATCCGAACCCGGACGCGCTGGACGTGGTGACAACAGCGATATCGTCTGTCGTGTTCTTGTTGTAGTACGCCATATCGAACGATAGGCGGTTGCTCATAAACGCTAGGTTCAAGCCCACCTCGTACTCCTTGATGCTGACCGGTTTCAAGTCTGGATTCGCAAATTGGTTACTGTTTGCCGTACCTCCGGTCTGTCCGTTGATCTGGAAATTCTGTACCTTATACACCATCAAGGTCTTGTATGGATCTGTACCATTGGAGGAGCTTGCCCACGAGCCGCGGATCTTACCGAAATCGAACCAATCCGGCATATTGTCACGGAAGGTATCGGAGAATACCCACGAGAGCGTCACGGACGGATAGAAATAGCTGTTGCTATCCGGGTTCAAGGTGGAGAACCAGTCGTTACGTCCCGTCAGATTCAAGAACACTTGGTTCTTCCATCCGAAGTCCGCTGTAGCGTATATGGAGTTCACCCGGTATTCCGAATAGTCCTTCTTCGATCGTTTATCGCTGAGATTATTTACAGACCACAGTCCATCGACGATAAACGGACGGCCTCCATCCGTCGTATAGAACATCTTGTTGATCGTACGCTGACGGTTACCGCCCAACGTGGCGCCAACCGACCAGTCGCCCCACTCCTTATTGAACCCGATCAAGTAGTTCAAGTTCATCTCGGAGAAGCTACGGGAGTATTCCGTCATCCAGCCTTGTGGATCCGCAGCAGCTCCAGTCGGCTGTATCTGTTTGAACTCCAAATTGTAACCATCGCGTTGAACGGCACCTTGCACATACAACCAATCCGTGATGTCGTATTTCAAGGTCATTGATCCCGTCAAGCGGTTCTTCTGCATATCGTTGGTTTTCCGATACTGCAACCAGTAGGGGTTGTTGAAATATACATTGCGGTTACCATTACCGTTCATTTCCGAGCCGTCCTCAAAGGAACCCCAAGGAGCGTTCGCCGAGCCTCTTTCCAACCAACGTACATCGAACGAGTTCGCCAAGTGCAGCAAGGTAGCGTTGGTATTACCGTTGCCATCGGACAGGTTCGAACGGCCTTTCGACTTCTCGAACACATAGTTGGCGTTCACGATCAAGTGCAGGTTCTTCAAGATATCATACGTCGTATTCATATTGATACCTTGCTGGCTGTTACTAGAGTTCGGTAACTGTCCCTTCTCTGCTACGTTGGATACGCCGAAGCGGTAGGTGATCTTGTCTCCCGCGCCGCTGAGCGAGGCGGAAGTTGAGTTGTTGATACCCGTGCGGTAGAAATTCGGCCAATTGTCGATATACTCGTAAGGCACCTCATTTCCCAGGAAGTTGGTCGCCGTACCACCTAAAACGTCTCCCCAGCTACTAGTCTGCGTGGTCTCAGCTCCCGCTACGGAGGTAGGACGTACGCCATAATCACCCTGCCCGAACACATTTTGAAAGTCTCGGTAGTCGTAGATCATGTTAAAAGTCAAGTTGTTGTTGAACTCGATGTTCACAGGCTTACCTTTCTTTCCGGACTTGGTCGTGATCAAGATCGCACCGTTACCACCGCGATATCCGTACAATGCGGATGCGGCGGCACCTTTTAACACCTGTATGCTCTCGATATCGTCCGGGTTGATGTTACTCAATCCATCACCCATATCTATACCGCCCCATGTGCCGGCCGATCCTAAGTTCTGGTTACTGAAGGGCACGCCATCCACCACGTATAGCGGCATATTATTACCTGTCAGGGAGGCGTTTCCGCGGATGATCACACGGGAGGAACCACCCGTACCGGTCGAGTTACCGCCTACGCTAACACCGGCCACCTTACCGGAAAGGGCGTTACCTAGGTTCGGGTCACGGGCCATCGTAAAGTCCTCGCCACCCACTTGCGTCGTGGAGTAACCCAACGAGCGGCTTTGGCGTTTTATACCCAATGCGGTGACTACCACCTCATCGATCTTCTGCGTGTCCTCCGTCAGTTTCACTTGCAAGCCCGTCTGTCCGCTCGCCGTGATCTCCTGTGTCGCATAACCGATATAACTGATCTCGATTACCGCCCCATTGGGAATCTCCAAAGAAAAGTTTCCGTCTAGATCCGTAATCACGCCGTTTGTCGTACCTTTTTGGATCACGTTCGCACCGATTACGGGAATACCCGCTTCGTCTACGACCGTACCTGTCACCTTCTTGTCCTGCTGTACGCCCATCACCTCATCAACCGTGCCTACGGAAGCAGGAACGGCCATCGCCGCGTTTACAGAAAAAGCGGAAAGCAACAAACAGAACGCCGAGGTTTTAGCTATCCATTGAAGGGATAATAGCTTAGATTCATTCTTTGTCATCTTGCTTTTGTTTTAAAATTAAGTTTAAGTTTAGATTGATTACATTTATTCCTGTAATGTTATATCACAATATGAACATGGTTCCAGCGGAACTAATGTACCATTCATGGTCTATTGCATAAATGCGATGTAAAGATACATTTTTTTCGTAAACTATACTTAAATTTATGGTGCTTTTTAGAAAAAAACAACACATTTGTCACAAATTACCTTTTGAAACCAAGAAAATCAAATCTTAAACGTATCTAAAACACGTTAGTTCCGCTGGGACAAGTTTCATCCAGAGACCAAAACAACCTCAAGTATGCATGGTCCCGCTCTAAACGAAAGGCAATCTCTCTACCAAAAATAAGGCCGATTTATTTGGCACAGATCGCTATTTACCATACTCTTGTGTCTGATTTAAGATTGAAATCCTTAGAAATATTTTTAAGCATAATCTGTATGAAAGCTAGTTGATACATAACTTCAGCCATCTCACACAGATATTTATAATCAATAATTAATCTTCTGGAGTTCCTCAACAAGAGAGCGATCTTTCAACAATCCATCTCTTAGGTAAGACAAGGAATTCGTTTGGGCGCTCATTTAGCCAGAGTACGGCTTCAACAACCCAACCGAATTTGTCCGTAACCCAATCCCAAGCGCTCCTTGGCACTCTCTGTCTGTAAGGATCTTAACGAGGCGCAGGAACTTATATTCAAGTTATTCAATAACCATTGGTAACTTGATTGATACTGTAAACTCTAACCATCATATTTTTTAGTTTGCTGATACTTATTATTTTTATATTGAAATATAAGGTTATTTTATTCATTTCAAAATGACTTCTAATTATTTAACAAACTATTATGATTCATTTGTTAAAAGTGCTTGTCAAAAAGATAGCGAAACAATCGAACATAACAGTCATACCCTGTTTATTAATATATTTCTCTCTTGATCGTTTGCTTTTATACCTGATTTTTTTGAATTTTGCATGCGATAAACAATATGTACTCGGTACAATAAGTATAATTAATGTCATGAAACCTACTAATTTACTATTATTTCCAATTATTATCCTTTGTTCTTTCACTTCGGTCAAGGAAATACCTCCTTACAAGAATCCGGCACTTCCGGTTGACGAACGAGTGAAGGATTTATTAGGGAGAATGACGATCGAAGAGAAGTTCTGGCAAACATATATGATGCCTGGTGATCTGGATAAAGGGAAAGACCGCTTTTCCCACGGTATCTTCGGATTCCAGGTTTCAACCATAGGAACCAGTAATCCGGAACTCAAACAATTGCTGCAATACAACCCGAAATTAACAGCAAAAGAGATGGCTAAAAAAATCAATGAGATCCAACGTTACTTCGTAGAAGAAACCCGACTGGGCATACCGATTATTGCATTCGACGAGGCTTTACACGGATTGATTCGTGGTGGTGCCACGGCGTTCCCCCAATCCATCGCATTGGCCGCCACATTCGATACGGCCTTAGTACGCCAAGTCTCCCATGCTATCGCCATGGAAACGAAAACACGTGGTATCCGACAAATACTATCGCCCGTGGTTAATCTCGCAACAGATGTGCGTTGGGGACGTACGGAAGAGACCTATGGAGAAGATCCATATCTTTCGGCATGCATGGGTGTCAACTTTGTAAGAAGTTTTGAAGAAATGGGAGTGATAACCACCCCTAAACACTTTGCCGCCAATTCCGGAGATGGAGGGCGAGACAGTAATCCGATCCATTTCACGGAACGATTTTTGGAAGAGACGCATCTGGTTCCTTTCAAGGCTTGCTTCCAAAAAGGACAGTCGCAGTCTGTAATGACTGCATATAATATGTTAGACGGAACTCCTTGTACAGCCAATCCCTGGTTATTGATCGACAAACTCCGGAACGAATGGGGATTCGACGGATTTACGATTGCGGATGCAGATGCTGTCGGTATCATCCACAAGTTGCATCACACCGTCAATAACTTCTCGGAAGCAGGAGCTGATGCAATCAATGGAGGTCTGGATGTCATCTTCCAGACAACATACGATGAACACCGACCATTCTTACAGGCTTGCCTAGATGGTTTAGTTAAGGAAGAAGCGCTGGACAGGGCTGTAGGACAAGTATTAAAAGCGAAATTCCGCCTAGGTCTGTTCGAGCATCCCTACATTGACGAAAATGAGGCGGAGAAGTGGAATGCCTGCTCCGCACACCGGAAACTGGCTCTCGAAGCAGCTCGCAGATCAATCGTGTTATTGAAAAATGAAAATCGGGTTTTGCCGTTATCCAAACAAGTAAAACGTATCGCCCTTATCGGACAAGATGCCGCTCAAGCCCGTTTAGGAGGGTACAGCGGACCGGGCGTTGACAAAGTCAGCATTCTTGATGGATTGAAAAATAAACTGGGCGATCGAGCTATCATCCGTTACGAAGAGGGATGTAAACGAATCAATCCGGAATATCTGACCGTCCCAACCGATTATTTATCCACATCAGACGGACTGTCGGGACTGGAAGGGCGCTATTTCAATAATATCTCCTATGAAGGAGTCCCCGATTTGAAACGGATTGACAAACGCATACAATTCTCATGGACATTGTTTGCCCCGGATTCTTGCCTGGCTGTCGATTGGTTTTCTGTCGAATGGAACGGGAAATTAAAATCTCCTGTCTCCAGAACATATCGGCTCGGGCTGGAGGGAAATGACGGTTACCAGCTGACCGTTGATGGAAAAGTGCTAGTAGACAAACCATATAAAACCTCTTTCGGTCACACATTAGTTCCTTTTACCTTTGAAAAAGGAAAAGAATATGACATTCGTATCAGGTTTTATGAGAATACAAAAAACGCACGTATCCGGTTTGTTTGGGACGTGGATACAAAAAATGAAGACCAGTCCATCGAACAAGCCGTACAAGCTGCCCGTGAATCCGAGATCACCATCGTTGTCGTGGGTATTGAAGAGGGAGAATTCCGTGACAGAGGCTATCTGGCATTGCCTGGCCGACAGGAAGAGTTAATCCGTAGAGTCGCAGCAACAGGAAAAACCACTGTTGTTGTTTTGATCGGTGGAAGTGCCGTGGTCATGTCTGAATGGCAGGATCAAGTTCCGGCCGTACTGAATGTCTGGTATCCGGGAGTGGAAGGGGGCAATGCGGTTGCCGATGTTTTATTCGGCGATTATAACCCCTCAGGCAAACTGCCGATCACTTACCCGATCCACGAAGCCCAGCTACCACTCAATTACAGTCATAAACCGACCGGGCGGAGCGACGATTACCTCAACCTGACCGGTGAACCGCTTTTTCCTTTCGGTCACGGATTGAGCTATTCCGAATTTGATTATTCTGGACTAAAAGTGACGAAAGCAGTACATGGCACAGCTTTCCATGTTACTTTTTCGGTGAAAAATACGGGGAAAATACGCAGCCAATGAAGTCGTACAACTCTATTTGTGCGACCAGGTCGCTTCCGTAACCCAACCAATTATGCGGCTGATCCATTTCCAGCCTGTATCATTGGCACCGAGAGAAACAAAAGAGTTGCACTTCACTGTAAACGAGAAAGACCTGTCCATGCTGGATAAAGAGTTGAACTGCGTGATCGAACCGGGTGAATTCCGTCTGATGATCGGGCGCTCTTGTAAAGATATCCGGTTAAAGACAACACTGACAAAAAATCATCCAATGACTTTAGAAACAAACCATTAAATAAAAACAATTACCATGAAACAATTGATTCAATGCATGGGTATGCTGATGTTGCTGTTTGGGCTTTCCTCCAGGGTATCAGCACAGATAACCCTTGTGAAAGATGGTAAAGCCACTTCACGAATCGTATTAGTTGAGAAGAATGAAGTAAACGAGCAAGCAGCCACCTTGCTGCAAGACTTTGTCAAACGGATCAGCCAGGCTACGCTTCCGATCGTTGCCGATACAAAGGCTAGAAGCGGGGACATTCTGATTGGAGGAAAACAAGCCTCAGCCGGAGAAGACGGTTTTTTGCTGAAAACGACAGCAAACGAACAACTACAAATATCCAGCGGAGGCGATAAAGGCGCCATCTATGGTGTAGTTTCCTTATTGGAACAATACATGGGCGTGTCCTATTTTGCAAAAGAGGCCTATACGTTGACTCCGATGCAGACAATCACACTTCCCGCTATCCACAGGGAAGAAACACCGGCATTCCGTTATCGCCAAACTTACAGCTATAACAACGACGACCCGGTCTATAAGCTATGGTTCCGCTTGGAAGAACCAAAAGACATGTTTATCGAAAACATGTGGGTACACACGTTCAACCGTATTCTGCCGTCCGACCGGTTTGGCAAGGAACATCCCGAATATTACTCATTCATCAACGGTGAGCATCGTCCGGGACACAACAGCCAGTGGTGTCTGACCAACCCTAAAGTATTCGACGCAGCCGTACGCCAGCTAGATTCGATCTTTAAGGCTCACCCGGACATGAAAATGATTTCGGTCAGTCAGAACGACGGTAACAATACGAATTGTTCCTGTCCGGCTTGTAAAGAAGTAGACGAGTACGAAGGTTCACCTTCCGGCAACCTGATCCGGTTCCTGAATAAACTGGCCGAACGTTTCCCTGATAAAGAATTTTCCACATTGGCTTATCTGTATTCCATGCAGCCGCCCAAGCATGTGAAACCGTTATCCAACGTCAACATCATGTTGTGTGACATAGATTGTAAACGTGAGGTTCCGTTAACCGATAATGCCTCCGGCCGTGATTTCGTAAAAGCGCTGGAAGGATGGTCGAAGATATCCGACAATATATTTGTATGGGATTATGGGATCAATTTCGATAATATCGTCTCACCATTCCCCAACTTCCATATCCTGCAAAAGAATATCCAACTATTCAAGAAAAATCATGTGACAATGCACTTTTCGCAGGTAAATGGTATCCGGGGCGGGGATTTCTCTGAGATGCGGGCTTACATGATTGGAAAATTAATGTGGGACCCATACCAGAACGCCGACTCCCTGATGCGTACCTTCATGAATGGTTATTACGGAGCGGCCGCCCCTTACCTGTATCAATGCCAGAAGATCATGCAAGGCGCACTGTTGGCCGGCGGACAACCGTTATGGATATATGATTCTCCGATATCCCATAAAAATGGCATGTTGAACCCCGTTTTGCTGAAAACATACAACGAACTGTTCGACCAGGCAGAGGAAGCCGTCGCTGGAGATACCGTACTGTTGCGCCGCATACAATTATCCCGCCTCCCGCTGCAATATTCGGAACTCGAGATCGCCCGTACACAGGTCGGTACAGATAAAACGAAGATCAGGGAATTACTCGGGCTATTCGACCGGCGTACCCGTCAGTTCGGCGTCACGTCATTGAATGAACGTAAAAACGCACCCGGCGAATATTGTGAATTGTACAAGAAACGATTCTTGCCGCAAAACGAGCAAAGCAAGGCCTCCGGCGCCTCCCTCACCTGGATCATCCCGCCTCAGGAACGTTATAAAACATTGGGCGAAACAGCCCTGACCGACGAACTGTTCGGAGGAACAACATATGTAGAAAGCTGGGTAGGATGGAACGGGACGGACGGTGCTTTCATTCTAGACCTGGGCGAAGAGAAAAGTTTCACCCGGATAGAAGCGGATTTCCTCCACCAACTAGGTGGCTGGGTTTTATTGCCTCATAGTGTCAGCTATTCTATATCCTCGGACAATACGACATACAAACCTTTCGGCTCGTTTACATTTGCTGAAGACCGGGACCTGCAGGTTAAATTTGTCGAAGGAAAAGCGGAGTCGGATAGCCCTGTCAAGGCCAGATACATCAAAGTTGAGGTCAAAGGGATCGGATTATGCCCAGACTGGCATTATGGCGTAGGTTATCCTGCCTGGTTTTTTATGGATGAAGTAAGTGTATATTAAAAAATCCGTGATCCAATTATGAACAGAGAACTATTATTCTATATAACAGCAATACTGCTTTGCGCCGGGATACTTTCCTGCAATAAAAAAGAAGCCACCGCGACATGCAACTATGAGGTAGTACCTCTGCCGAAGTCGATCACTCCAGCTAAAGAGGCCCCTTTTATATTGAGCACATCCACCCATATCGGATATCCGGAAGAAAACAAGAAGCTGAGACAAACGGCGGTTTTTCTTTCCGGATATATCCGCAAAATGACAGGCATCGAAACAGAAGTAACAGCAGATACGGGTTCTTCCAATAGCATTCGCCTCGTATTAGATCGTACTGCCGCATCTTCACCGGAAGGCTACCGGCTAAAAGTCGGCAAGAGAGACATTACCATCACGGGGAGTTCGGAAGCCGGTATATTTTATGGTATACAGACACTTCGAAAATCACTCCCCGTGACGGGACAAAAGGAGATAAGTTTTCCGGCCGTACAGATTTTAGACGAGCCGGAATACCGCTACCGGGGAATGCATCTCGACGTAGGCCGTCATTTCTTCTCGACTGATTTCATCAAGAAATACATTGATATTATTGCTCTCCATAACCTGAATACCTTCCATTGGCACCTGACTGATGACCAGGGGTGGCGTATCGAAATTAAAAAATACCCGAAGTTGACCGAAATTGGCTCCAAACGGAAAGAGTCGTTACTGAATGACGGTCCCGGGAAATTCGACGGAAAACCATACGGTGGTTTTTATACGCAGGAGGAAGTAAAGGACATCATCGAATATGCGGCAGAACGTTATATCACCGTTATTCCGGAGATTGATCTGCCGGGACACATCACCTCCGCGCTTGCTGCCTATCCGGATCTAGGATGCACAGGAGGCCCCTACGAAGTGGCTACTACGTATGGTGTCCATAAGGAGGTATTATGTGTCGGCAATGAGCAATCGCTTCGTTTTGCGAAAGATGTGTTATCGGAAATTATTGAGCTTTTCCCTTCCCATTACATTCATGTAGGAGGCGACGAATGTCCACGTGACCGCTGGCAACAATGCCCGAAATGCCAGGCATTGATCCACAATAACGGATGGAAAGATACGAAAGAACATAAAGCGGAAGACAAACTCCAGAGTTATTTTATGACAGAAGTGGAGAGGTTCGTCAACAGCAAAGGACGTCAGATTATCGGCTGGGATGAAATATTGGAAGGAGGGTTGGCTCCCAATGCGACCGTCATGTCATGGAGAGGTACGGAAAATGGTATCAAAGCGGCTGAAATGCAACATGATGTCATTATGACTCCAGCGGGTATCACTTATTTCAGTGGCCGCCAGTTATTGGAACTGGGTGGTAACCGGGGGGTTCGCCGTGTCTATGATTTCAAAATCTGTCCGGATACATTATCGGAAGCTGCCGCCAAGCATATCATCGGTGTACAGGCCTGTCTATGGTCGGAGCGAATTGATACCCCGGAACGGGCTGAGTACCTAATCCTTCCACGTCTGGCCGCGTTAAGCGAATTAGGCTGGGCTGATCCTGAACAACACGATTTCGACGCTTTTATGGATCGTTTGTATCGTTTGATAACTGTATATGACAAATCTCATTATACTTATTCGGAACATGTTTTTCAAATAACCGAGAACTTCCGGACAGACACGTTGCAAGATGCGCTTGAGATTTCCCTTTCCACTATCGGTAACCGCCCGATCTACTATACGACAGACGGAAGTCAACCGGATACAGCTTCCCTGATCTATACGGAACCATTGATAATACGGGAAGACACCAAACTGAAAGCCGTTATTGTTACGACTGAGGATACCAGTAGTGTATTTGAGGAACATATCCATGTAAACAAAGCAACTTTCAAACCTTCCTGGCTGGCCAATGCACCACATGAGAACTATACTTTCAACGGGGTAAGCACGCTGACTGACGGATTACAGGGTAATCAGAACTATAACACCGGCCGCTGGCTCGGCTTCCTGAAAGATATGGATCTGACCATCGACCTACAAAAGTCGACACCTGTCTCTTCGGTATCGCTGACTGTCAACGTCTCAAAAGGAGCAGCCGTAATGGATGCCACCGGGCTGGAAGTATGGTGTTCTGAAGATGGAAAAGAGTACCGAAAACTTGCTTCAGCCTCTTATCCGGTTTTAGACAAGGAAGATAAAGACGGTATTTACCCGCATACGCTTTCTTTCTCTGTGGTGGAAACCCGTTATGTACGGATCATTGCTAGAGTTACACCGAAATTGCCAGCCTGGCATATGTGGCCCGGCAATCCCGCATTTTTATTTGTGGATGAAGTTTGTGTAAAATAGAATAGAACGGTTATGAAGGATAGAAACAAACGCCCTCTCTTCCAATATCTGGAAGGATTCGGGGGTGTGGAGCTTATACAAACAAAAAATGAGGAAGGTACCGAATATGCGGCGTGGGTACGAAACCGAGGGAATATAGGAGGTACCGTATGGCTGGGGTTCGTCCATCCGGAAAATTGGAAGGAGTTTGAGGATGCTTTCGACAAAATGATGGATAAATATATTGTCAAACGACAGTAAGTTTTGATTTGTATTCCGATCCCTCATGTTCCTACGCTGGATAGCCCAGCTACCGACTAAAAAAAGCGACCCTACCCTCACGGGAAAAGTCGCTTTATCTAACTAAAGTCTTAATCTAAAAAAATCATATTACAAAGGTAGATATATTTCTAGGGGCTATCCCAACTTTGTAGGACAGCCCCGCTTAAAGAAAGTATATCCCGTATTACAATCTTGCATATG
>OHAV01000538.1_pt1 | contig 15400 bp, 10 predicted proteins | sample 1577271 | NCBI WGS metagenome assembly OHAV01 (sample SAMEA3879537, study PRJEB24766) | human gut metagenome | biome: human-associated habitat; feature: feces | place: USA | collected 1985/1987 | reverse complement strand
CCCGGGGCCCTTTCTGGCCAAGTGTCATATGACAGCATGAGCCGCCGTCCGCAGGGGCGGCGGATGTAACAGGAGAGGAGCTACGATGGCTGCAGGCAAAACCTTCTATGACATCCTGGGCGTATCCAAGAGCGCCTCCGACAAAGAGATCAAGAGCGCGTTTCGCAAGCTCGCGCAAAAATATCACCCCGATGCCGGCGGCGACGAGGCCAAGTTCAAGGAGATCAGCGAGGCCTACGAGACGCTTTCGGACGAGAAGAAGCGCAAAGAGTACGACCAGATGCTCATGTTTGGCGGCATGCCGGGCGCGGGCGGCGCGTATGGCGGCGGCTACGGTGCCGGCGCGGGCGCCAGCGGCTGGGGCGACATCTTCGACAGCATCTTTAGCGGCAACGGCGCCTGGGGCAGCGACTGGGGCTCGGGCTTTGCCGGGGCTGCGGGCGCTGCCGGTGCCGGCGCGGGCCGCAGCCGTGCTCGCAAGGGCGGCGACCTGTCGCTGACCGTCGATGTGACGGCCGAGGACGCGTTTCGCGGCGTGACGCACAAGGTCACCTACCGCATTCCCTCGACAGGCGAGCAGCAGACCATTACGGTCTCGGTGCCCGCGGGTGCGGTCGATGGCGGCAAACTGCGTTACAAGCGTCGCGGCGAGTATGGCGTTGCCGGCGGCGAGCGCGGCGACCTGGTCGTGACCACGCACGTGGAGGAGCATCCGCTGTTTAAGCGCAAAGGCGCCGATGTGACCATGGAGGTACCGGTCTCGGTCTACGAGGCGGCGCTCGGCTGCACGGTGGACGTGCCCACGCCCGGCGGTGCGACGGTCCGTCTGAAGGTGCCCGCGGGTACCCAGACGGGCAAGAAGTTCCGCTTTAAGGAGATGGGCGCGCCCGACGTTAAGCACCGTGGCCGCACGGGTGCGCTGCTCGTCGAGATCAAGGTGCAGGTTCCCACGAACCTGTCTGATGACGAGCGCGACGCGATGACCAAGCTGCGCGAGGCCGACACGCGCGACTACCGCGAGAAGGTCAACCGTCGTGACGCACGACCGCGTCCGCGGGCTTATGATGGACGATAACGAGACGGAAAGGGGTCAGGTAGCATGGCCGAGGACAATAGGAACAAACCGCTGTACATGATCAGCGTGGCGGCCGAGCTGACCGGCATGCATCCGCAGACTCTGCGCGTCTACGAGTCCAAGGGCCTGGTGAACCCCCAGCGCTCGGGCGGCAACACGCGTCTGTATTCGCGTGCCGATATCGAGCGCCTAGAGCTCATCAACCAGTTGACCGACGAGGGCATTAACCTCGCTGGCGTGGTGCGCATCCTCGATATGAAGGAGCGTGCCGAGGAGCGTGAGCGCGAAAACGAAAAGCTCCGTGCTCGCGTGCGCCAGCTCGAGGACGAGCTGCACGAGTACAAGATGCAAAAGAAGATCACCGCCCTGGCCCCGCGCGACGGCTCGGTTAACCCCGAACAGGTCATGCGCAAGCTGCTGGGCGCCGGCGGAGATTTGTAGTTACGCGGTTTTGCCAAACCGCGTAACGGGCCGACGCTGCGCGCCGCCCAGAGCGACAATTTGTCATTCAAAAGGCAAGGCATGACCAGAAGGTCTATGCCTTGCCTTTTTCATGCCAACTTGTTCGCTCTGGACGGCGCTCGCTGTCCGTCCTCTGCCTGCGGCGTTGCCTTGCTCCGGATGCGGTCATTGGGGACGTTCTTAAATGACTAGTCGAAAGGGACGCTCTTGCACCAAATCTGCCGGTCCTGCACCCGGCTCGTCCTTTACTTTACCGAGATAAAGTGAACGTGCAGATTCGCAACCCACTCGCAACCGTTCTATGGCACGATATTGAACGAATGTATGCTATGCGCCCAAATCTTTTGGGCAGAGTGGGAGACAGTATGGTCAAGCTGTACAAGGACGGCATCTACCTGCGCGGCGGCAGCGAGGTTGTGCCTGCGGCCGAGGCTGCCGAGCGCGGTATTACGCAGACGCCTGAAGATGCCAAGCGCGGCACCATCGCGTATTCGATCCTTCAGGCACACAATACGTCTGGCGACCCAGAGGCACTCAAGATTCGCTTCGACGCCATGGCGAGCCACGACATCACCTTCGTTGGCATCATCCAGACGGCGCGCGCCTCGGGCATGGAGCAGTTCCCGCTACCCTACGTGCTTACCAACTGCCATAACTCGCTGTGCGCCGTGGGCGGCACCATCAACGAGGATGACCACATGTTCGGCCTGTCCGCCGCCAAGAAGTACGGCGGCATCTATGTTCCCGCCAACCAGAGCGTCATCCACTCCTATGCCCGGGAGCAGATGGCCAAGTGCGGCTCCATGATCCTGGGCTCCGACTCCCACACCCGCTACGGCGCCCTGGGCACCATGGCCGTGGGCGAGGGCGGCCCGGAGCTGGCCAAGCAGCTGCTGAAGAACACCTGGGATACCCCCATGCCCAAGGTGGTGCTGGTATACCTCACCGGTACGCCCCGGCAGGGCATCGGCCCTCACGACGTGGCCATTGCCCTGGTGAAGGCCACCTTTGAAAGCGGCTTTGTCAACAACTGCGTGCTGGAATTTGCAGGCCCCGGTATCAAGAGCCTGCCCATCGACTTCCGCAACGGCATCGACGTGATGACCACCGAGACCACCTGTCTTTCCTCCATCTGGGAGACCGACGAGGTCACCCGGGGCTTCTATGAGGCCCACAAGCGGCCCGAGGATTATAAGCCCCTGCATCCCGGCCAGGACGCATATTACGACAAGATGATCACCATCGACCTGTCCAGGATGGAGTCCATGATCGCCCTGCCCTTCCATCCCTCCAACGCCTGGACCATCCACGAGTTCCTGGAGAACGCGGAGGAGCTGCTGCAGAAGGTGGAGGCCGATGCCAAGCGCCGCTTCCCCAAGGCCAATCCCCAGCTCACCGATAAGATCCACGACGGCGCCGTCTGGGCCGACCAGGGCGTCATCGCCGGCTGCTCCGGCGGTCTGTTCGACAACATCACCGAGGCGGCGGACATCGTCCGCGGCCACTATACCGGCTCCGGCGCCTTCAGCTTCGACGTGTACCCCACCTCCGTGCCCGTGTCTCTGGAGCTGATGAAGGTGGGCTCCACCGCTGACCTGCTGGCCTCCGGCGCCATCATCAAGCCCAGCTTCTGCGGCCCCTGCTTCGGCGCAGGCGACGTGCCCGCCAACAACGGCCTGTCCCTGCGGCACACCACCCGCAACTTCCCCAACCGCGAGGGCTCCAAGCCCGGCGAGGGACAGTTCGCCGCCGTGTGCCTGATGGACGCCCGGTCCATCGCCGCCACCGCCGCCAACGGCGGCCGCATCACCGCCGCCACCGACGTGGAATACACCCCCGTTCACCACGAGTATCACTTCGACAAGGAAGTGTATGACAACCGCCTGTACTACGGCTTCGGCAAGGCCGATCCCAGCGTGGAGCTGGTCATGGGCCCCAACATCACCGACTGGCCCAAGATGTACAATCTCACCGAGAACCTGCTGGTGGAGCTGGCCGCCGTGATCCACGATCCCGTCACCACCACCGACGAGCTGATCCCCTCCGGCGAGACCTCCTCCTATCGCTCCAACCCCCTGCGTCTGGCGGAGTTCACCCTGTCCCGCCGGGTGCCGGAGTATGTGCCCCGGGCCAAGGATGTAGCCGCCCGGGAGGCCCAGCGCCGCAGCGGTCAGGTCCCCGCCTCCCTGCTGGAGACCCTGGGCCGCGTGGGCGACGCCCAGGCCCTGGCCCAGACCACCCAGTTCGGCTCCTGCGTGTTCGCCAACAAGCCCGGCGACGGCTCCGCCCGTGAGCAGGCCGCCTCCTGCCAGAAGGTGCTGGGCGGCTTCGCCAACATCTGCTATGAGTACGCCACCAAGCGCTATCGCAGCAACTGCATCAACTGGGGCATCCTGCCCTTTACCATCGACCAGGGCACGCCCTTCGATTATCAGCCCGGCGACTGCGTGTTTGTCCCCGGCATCCGCGCCGCCATCGAGGCCGGACGGGAGGATATCCCCGCCCAGGTCATCTGCCGCGACGGCAGCGTTCACGATCTGCTGCTCCACGTCCGGGGCCTGACCCAGGACGAGAAGGAGATCATCCTAGACGGCTGCCTGATGAACTACTACGCCGCCAGAATGTAAGGCGCTTTCGGACAAAATAAGGAGGAAATACGGCAATGGAAAAAATCAAGATGATTACCCCCCTGGTGGAGATGGACGGCGACGAAATGACCCGCATTCTGTGGGGGATGATCAAGGACCAGCTGATCCTGCCCTTCGTGGACCTGAAGACCGAGTATTATGACCTGGGCCTGCTGCACCGCAACGAGACCCAGGACCAGGTCACCGTGGACGCCGCCAACGCCACCCGCCGCCTGGGCGTGGCCGTGAAGTGCGCCACCATCACCCCCAACAAGCAGCGCATGGAGGAATATCCCCAGCTGACCCAGATGTGGAAAAGCCCCAACGGCACCATCCGCTCCATTCTGGACGGCACCGTGTTCCGGGCCCCCATCCTCATCGACAGCATCCACCCCGTGGTGAAGAACTGGAAAAAGCCCATCACCATCGCCCGTCATGCCTACGGCGACGTGTACAAGAGCGTGGACATGTACACCACCGAGCCCGGCGAGTGCACCATGACCTTCCGGGGCGAGAGCGGTGAGGAAAAGACCCTGCTGGTCCAGAAGGTGGACGGCCCCGCCGTGTGGCAGGGCGCCCACAACAAGGAAAAGAGCATCCGCTCCTTCGCCCGGGCCTGCTTCCAGTATGCCATCGACACCCGTCAGGACCTGTGGTTCTCCACCAAGGACACCATCGCCAAGGTCTACGACGGTGAGTTCAAGAAGGTGTTCGAGGAGGAGTTTGAAAGCTACAAAGCTAAGTTCGACGAACTGGGCATCACCTATTTCTATACCCTCATCGACGACGCCGTGGCCCGGGTCATCCGCAGCCAGGGCGGGTTCATCTGGGCCTGCAAGAACTATGACGGCGACGTCATGAGCGACATGGTGTCCACCGCCTTCGGAAGCCTTGCCATGATGACCTCCGTGCTGGTGTCCCCCGACGGCACCACCGAGTATGAGGCCGCCCACGGCACCGTCACCAAGCACTACTACAAGCACCTGAAGGGCGAGCAGACCTCCACCAACCCCATGGCCACCATCTTCGCCTGGTCCGGCGCTCTGCGCAAGCGGGGCCAGCTGGACGGCCTGACCGACCTGTCCGCCTTTGCCGACAAGCTGGAGGCCGCCTGCTTCGAGACCCTGGGCGACGGCATCATGACCAAGGACCTGGTGGGCCTGGTGGACGAGGGCACCCCCGTCACCGCCGTCAACAGCAGCGAATTCATCGGCGCGATCCACGACCGTCTGGCCGCGAAGCTGTAAAAAAGGGAGGCAGAGAAATGAACCTGCTCATCACCGCCACCGCCGGCACCATGGAGTCCAACGACATCATGGTCACCCTGGAGCCCGCCCAGTCCGGCGGCATCCAGATCAGCCTGACCAGCAACGTTCTTCAGCAGTTCGGCCGCCAGATCGAGGCCGTCATCCGGGACACCCTGACCCACTACGGCATTGAGAATGCCGAGGTCACCGCCGTGGACAAGGGCGCCCTGGACTGCACCGTCCGGGCCCGGGTCACCGCCGCCATTTTCCGGTCCGCCCAGTCCGACGCCTATGAATGGGAGGTCAAATAACATGTATGTGAAAGACAGACTGCGCCGCAGTATGATGTTCGTGCCCGGCAACAACCCCGGCATGATCCGCGACGCCCATATCTACGGGGCCGACTCCATCATGTTCGACCTGGAGGACTCCGTGGCCTATACCGAAAAGGACACCGCCCGCTTCCTGGTGTATAACGCCCTGAAGACCCTGCACTTCGGCTCCAAGGAGACCGTGGTCCGCATCAACGACCTGAGCAGCGGCCTGGGTATCAAGGACCTGGAGGCCGTGGTCCGGGCCGGGGTCCAGGTGGTGCGCCTGCCCAAAACCGACAGCGCCCAGGACGTTATCGACTGCGAGCGGGAGATCGAGCGCATCGAGCGGGAGTCCGGGATCCCCGTGGGCACCACCGGCATGATGGCCGCCATTGAAAGCGCCAACGGCGTGCTTCACGCCGCCGAGATCGCCCACGCCAGCGGCCGCCTCATCGGCATCGCCCTGGGAGCCGAGGACTATGTCACCGACCTGAAAACCACCCGCTCCGACGGCATCGAGCTGCTGTTTGCCCGCTGCATGATCCTCAACGCCGCCCGCTCCGCCGGTATCGCCGCCCTGGATACGGTGTATTCCGACGTCAACAACGAGGAGGGCTTCATCGCCGAGGCCACCCTCATCAAGAAGCTGGGCTTCGACGGCAAGTCCGTTATCAATCCCCGCCAGATCGAGCCTCTGCACCAGGTGTTCATGCCCAGCGAGAAGGACCTGAACAAGGCCCGGGCCATTATGGACGCCATCGCCGAGGCCAACGCCCGGGGCAGCGGCGTGGCCAGCCTCAAGGGCAAGATGATCGACAAGCCCGTGGTCACCCGGGCCAAGCGCCTGCTGGACCTGTACGAGGCCGGCAGCAAGATCGACGAAGTGGAGGAGATTTGACATGATCGAGCTTGAAAAGATCCCGCATATCCACGAGATCAGCAACCACGGGCCGTACCACGGCGCGCGGGAGAAGAACACCGCCACCTTCCAGGCCCGCTCCACCCGTCAGAACAAGCTGGTGCCCTCCCTGGAGGAGGCCATCCGCCGCACCGGCCTGAAGGACGGCATGACCATCAGCTTCCACCACCACTTCCGCAACGGCGACCACATCATCAACACCGTGGTGGATAAGCTGGCGGAAATGGGCTATAAAAACCTGACCCTGGCGGCCAGCTCCCTGGCCGCGGTCCACGCCCCCCTGATCCGCCACATCCAGAACGGCGTCATCACCCATATCGAGACCTCCGGTATGCGGGGCGAGCTGGCCGAGCAGGTGTCCCGGGGTCTGATCGACTGCCCGGTGGTGTTCCGGTCCCACGGCGGCCGGGCCAGCGCCATCCGCTCCGGTGACCTGCACATTGACGTGGCCTTCCTGGGTGCTCCCTCCTGCGACCCCTACGGCAACGCCAACGGCTACAGCCGGGACGACGAGGACGGCATCGCCTGCGGCTCCCTGGGCTATGCCCGCACCGACGCCACCTATGCCGACAACGTCATCGTCATTACCAACCACCTGGTGGCCTATCCCAACGCCCCCTGGGCCATCCCCGAGTTCGAGGTGGACTATGTAGTCATGACCGACGACATCGGCGACCCCAAGGGCATCATGTCCGGGGCCACCCGCTATACCAAGGACCCCAAGGAGCTGCTGATCGCCAAAACCGCCGCCAACGTCATCGAGGCCGCCGGTTATCTGTACGACGGCTTCTCCATGCAGATGGGCTCCGGCGGCGCGTCCCTGGCCACCGCCCGGTTCCTGCGCCAGAAGATGATCGACCAGAACATCCACTGCCGCTTCGCCCTGGGCGGCATCACCGGCCAGATCGCCGCCATGCACGAGGAGGGCCTCATCGACCGCATCCTGGACGTGCAGAGCTTCGACCTGGACGCCGCCAAGAGCCTGAAAAACAACCACTTCCACCACCAGATCAGCGCCAGCTACTACGCCAGCCACATGGTGGCCGCCGCCGTGGACCAGCTGGACTTCGTGATCCTCTCCGCCCTGGAGATCGACACCGACTTCAACGTCAACGTCCTCACCGGCTCCGACGGCGTCATCCGCGGCGCCATCGGCGGCCATCCCGACACGGCGGAGGGTGCCAGCCTCTCCGTGGTGGTGGCTCCCCTGACCCGGGGCCGCATTCCCACCATCGTCAAGCGCGTCAACACCGTGGTCACCCCCGGCGACGTGGTGGACGTGGTGGTCACCGACCAGGGCATTGCCGTGAATCCCCGGCGGCCCGACGTGAAGGAAAAGCTGGAAAAGGCCGGCCTGCACGTGTTCACCATCCAGCAGCTCCAGAAGCGGGCCGAGAAGCTCGTGGGCGTGCCCGATCCCATCCGCTATAAGGACCGCATCGTGGGCGTGGTCATGTACCGCGACAACACCATCATCGACGTGATTCGCCAGATCGACGAGGATGCCTGATCTGCGTATTGTAACGGCGCTTCCGCTGTCCCTGCGCCCGGCGTATGAGGCCCTGCTGGCCTCCGCCGGGCTGCGGGACGAGGGAGACGCCGACTGCACGGCCCTGCTGTCGTCCGACGGCGGGGCCCTGCTGGCCTGCGGGTCCGTCAGCGGCCGGGTCCTCAAGCAGATCGCCGTGGCCCCCTGGGCCGAGGGCGACGGGGCCTGCGCCCGGATCGTCACCGCCCTGCTGGAAGAGTCCGCCCGGCGGGGCGTGGCCCACCCGTTTCTGTATACCAAGCCGAAAAATGCCCGCCTGTTCCGCAGTCTGGGCTTCTTCCCGGTGGCGGAAACGGCGGACATGCTGATGATGGAGCACCGCCGGGGCGGCGTGGAGCGATACATCGCCTCCCTTCCGGCGTATGACGGCGAAAGCGGGGCCGTGGTGTGCCACGCCAACCCCTTCACCCGGGGCCACCGGCACCTGGTGGAATATGCTGCCGCCCGCTGTCCCCACCTGTACGTGTTCGTCCTCAGCGAGGAGACCGGGGATTTCCCGGCGGCGGACCGGCTGGAGCTGGTGCGCCGGGGCACGGCGGACCTTCCCAACGTGGACGTGGTCCCCGGCGGGGACTATATCATCTCCCGGGCCACCTTCCCCGCCTATTTCCTCCAGGGGGACCCGGAGCAGGCCCGGTGCGACCTGGAGCTGACCCTGTTCGGAAAGCGCATCGCCCCGGCCCTGGGCATCACCCGGCGGTTCGTGGGCCAGGAGCCCTACTCCCCGGTGACGGCCCGGTATAACCAGCGGATGCAGGCCCTGCTGCCCCAGTGGGGCATCCGCGTGGAGGAAATCCCCCGGCTGGAGGGCATCAGCGCCAGCCGGGTGCGTCAGCTGCTGCGCCAGGGCCGCCTGGCGGAGCTCCAACCCCTGGTGCCGGAGACGACCTATGCATACTGTCGAGATCACTTTGGAACAGGTGCTCCTTGCCCGTGACCGCCGGGTCCTGCGCCAGCGGGCACTGGCCACCCGATACGGCGGGACCCTGCTGTCCTTTACCATGAATATCGCCGGTCCCGTGAAGGACGCCCCCCTGGTCCGCCTGGCCTTTCAGGCGGGCCTTGCGGCGCTGGACCGGGACCTGGGCCAGCCGGTGCACCGGGAGCTCATCCAGGCCCCCACCGGCCCCGAGGCCCTGCTGGTCTATGACCGCCCAGCCCCCTGGGTGAAGGAGCGCTGCCTTCTGCTGGAGGAGCGGGACCCGGTGGGCCGCCTGTATGACCTGGACGTGCTGTCCCCGGAGGGGGAGAAGCTGTCCCGGCCCCAGAGCCGCCGGTGCCTGATCTGCGGCGGGCCGGTGACGGTGTGCTCCCGCAGCCGGGCCCACGGTCTGCCCACCATCCGGGCAAGGACTCGGGACATCCTGGCGGACTTTGCCGCCGGGCATCTGTCCGCCCTGGCCCGTCAGGCCCTGGAGGACGAGGTAGACCTGACCCCCAAGCCCGGCCTGGTGGACCGCCGCAACACCGGCGCCCATGACGACATGGACCGCCCCCTGTTTCACCGCAGCGCCGGAGCCTTGGCGCCGTATTTCCGGCAGTTTGCCGCCCTGGGCATGGCCGGGGCCTCGCCCCGGGAGCTGCAAAGCCTGGGCCGGGAGGCGGAGCATGCCATGCTGGACGCCACCGGCGGCGTCAACACCCACAAGGGGGCGCTGTATAGCTTCGCCCTGCTGCTGTCGGCCCTGGGCCGGTGCCTGGCGGAGGGCGGCGACCCCTTTGACACCGCCGCCGCCATAGCCGCGGCTCTGCCCCCGGCGGAGAACACCCACGGCAGCGCCGTCCGCAGCCAGTGCGGCGGCGTCCGGCAGGAGGCCGTGTCCGGCTTCCCCACCGCCCGGCATATGCGGGGGATTTTGGAGAGCGCCGGGCCGCTGTCGGCCCTGGTGTGGGCCATGTCCCGGCTGGACGACAGCACCCTGGTCTATCGGGGCGGCCCCCAGGGGCTGGCCTATGTCCGCCGGAGGGCGGCGGAGCTGCTGCGACTACCGGAGGAGGCCCTGCCCCCGGCGCTGGAGGCCCTGGACGATGATCTCATCGCCCGACGCCTAAGCCCCGGCGGCAGCGCCGATCTGCTGGCCCTGGCCCTGTTCCTCCGCGCCGCCGCCCCGGAGACCTGGCTGTAAAGCGCAAAAATCATCCCCGGAAAGCATAGCTTTCCGGGGATGATTTTTTTCACACGGCAGCGGTCTCCTGAGACGGTTCCTTGGCGGGCTCCTCCTGGCAGAAGGGATACTCCAGCATCCGGGGCAGGCGCATATACCGCCGGAAGTCGTTGCAGAAGGCGGCGTACTCATACCCGGTGCAGATGCGCTCGTCCATCACCACGCCGATGGGCATCATCTTCTTGGTCAGGTCGCCGGATATGTAGTTGGGCACAGGCTTGCCCATGCACACGAACACGCTGGTGGTGCCGAATTCATAGCAGTGGTGGTGGATATAGCTGGTCTTGATGGAGGCCAGGTTGGTGATGAACATGCTGGTGTGGAAGGGGGACAGATCGATGATCTTCCGGGGCAGCAGACCGTGCTTATCCAGGTGATAGGCCAGCCACACCACAAATTTCGGCAGCCCCGGCACGGAGAACATGAACTTCGCAAATTTGTCGGTGCTGTTGGACTGATGCTCCGCCTTGTTGGCGTCGATGGCGTCCTTGATCTTCTGGTTCACGGTGAACACCGTGTCGTTCTCGTCCAGATACACCTTCAGCGTGGTCTCGTTGACCACCCCGTCGGCCTGCTTTTTCAGGATCACGAAGGATACGCAGAAGTGGTTGCGGCGATAAGTGCGGCCGTTCATCACAAAATAATTGAGCTTTGGATTGCGCAGCACCGCCTTGTAATAGGCGGAGATGATGACGCTCATATGGTTCAGCCGGACTCCGGCCCGGCGGTGGGTGCGGATAAAGTCCTTGATGACCTCCTCGTCGATGTTCTCGGTAACGGAGTTCCATGCGTCGTAGCGCTTGGGCATGATATAGGGGATGGCCGCCACCAGCGGCGGCAGATCCTTTACGCGGGTTCCATCAGGGCGCATTGCGTTGCCCTCCTCTTTTGTCAGATAAAGCTATTATACGGCATCTTTACGGGGATTGCAAGACAGAATGCCCGGTGTCCTGCCAGCTTTTGAAAAAGCCTCGCAGAGTTTGCCGCCCGCAGGCGGCAAATCAAGTTTGGTCCGTTTTTTGCGGCGGCGTGTACGTCGCAAAAAACACTTCTCAGTCTGCAAGCCTTTTTTAAATAGCACCGAAGCCGCCCGGATGGGCGGCTTCGGTGCTATTTATGACATGAGTAAGGTTCTTTGTATGGCTCAGTCATCGTACATTTCGATGAGCTTCAGCAGGTGATCGTAGCGAGCCTTGGCCTCGGCCTCGTTGCGGGCGAACAGATTCTCCGCACGGTCGGGGAACTCGCGGGTCAGACGGCTGTAGCGGGCCTCGTTCATCAGAAAGTCGTGATAGCCGCCGGCGGGAGCCTTGGAATCCAGGGTGAACTTCTTCTCCGCAGCGGGGTTGAAGCGGAACAGGTTCCAGTAACCGCAGTCCACGGCCTTCTTCATTTCCTTCTGGCAGTTCATCATGCCGCCCTTGATGGAGTGCATCTCGCAGGGGCTGTAGCCGATGATCAGGGACGGGCCGTGATAGGCCTCGGCCTCGGTGATGGCCTTGAGGGTCTGAGCGGGGTTGGCGCCCATAGCCACCTGGGCCACGTACACATAGCCGTATTGCATGGCGATCTCCGCCAGGCTCTTCTTCTTGACCTCCTTACCGGCAGCGGCAAACTGAGCCACCTGGCCGATGTTGGAGGCCTTGGAGGCCTGTCCGCCGGTGTTGGAGTACACCTCGGTGTCGAACACGAAGATGTTGACGTCCTTCTTGCTGGCGATGACGTGATCCAGGCCGCCGTAACCAATGTCGTAGGCCCAGCCGTCGCCGCCGAAGATCCACATGGACTTCTTGGCCAGGTATTCCTTCTTGCTGAGGATGTCGGCAGCCAGGGTGCAGGCGTCGCAGTCGCACAGCAGCTTGCCCTGGGCCTTCAGCTGGGCGGCGTGCTCGGCGAACTGAGGCACGGCAGCCAGCTCCTCCACGGTGCAGATGCTCTCCTCCAGGGCCTTGACATAGGCGCGGGTGGGCTCGGCGTTGGCGCTGCCATCGTCCATGGTATCCAGCCATGCCTGAGCGGCGGCCTTCAGCTCGGGACGGGCCCACTCCACGGCGATCAGCTGGCGGGTCTCGTCGGCCAGATCCTGACGGATCTTGTCCTGACCGATGAACATGCCCAGACCGTGCTCGGCGTTATCCTCGAACAGGGAGTTGCACCATGCGGGGCCGTGGCCCTCCTTGTTGGTGCAGTAGGGAGAGGTAGCCGCGGGACCGCCCCAGATGGAGGAGCAGCCGGTGGCGTTGGAGATGTACATATGATCGCCGAACAGCTGGGTGACGAGACGGGCATAGCTGGTCTCGGCGCAGCCGGCGCAGGAGCCGGAGAACTCCAGCATGGGCTGCTTGAACTGGCTGCCCTTGACGGTGTTGTCCTGCATATCCTTCTTCTCGGCGACCTTGGCCACGCAGTAGTCGAACACGTCCTGCTGAGGCAGCTCGCCCTCCTGGGCCACCATGGACAGAGCGTTCACGGGGCAGGCGCCGATGCACACGCCGCAGCCCATGCAGTCCAGAGGACTGATGGCCATGGTGAACTGATAGGTGCCCTTGCCCTTGCCGGCCTTGACGTCCACGATCTTGGCGGCCTCGGGAGCGTTCTTGGCCTCCTCGGCGGTCAGAGCGAAGGGACGGATGGTGGCGTGGGGGCAGACATAGGCGCACTGGTTGCACTGGATGCACTTGGCGGCGTCCCAGGTGGGGACGGACACGGCCACGCCGCGCTTCTCATAGGCGGAGGCGCCCAGCTCGAACTGGCCGTCCACATGATCGGCAAAGGCGGAGACGGGCAGGCTGTCGCCGTCCATCTTGCCCACAGGCTCCAGGATCTCCTTGACCATCTTCACAAGCTCCGGCTTACCCTCCAGCTGCTTGTGCTCGGTCTCGTCCACGGCGTTGGCCCAGTCGGCGGGGACCTCCACCTTCTTATAGGCGGTGGCGCCCAGGTCGATGGCCTTGTAGTTCATATCCACCACGTCCTGGCCCTTCTTCAGGTAGGAGGCCTTGGCCTTCTCCTTCATGAAGCGGATGGCGTCCTCCTCGGGCATGACCTTGGCCAGGGAGAAGAATGCGGACTGGAGGATGGTGTTGTTGCGCTTGCCCATACCGATCTTGATGGCCAGGTCAATGGCGTCGATGGTATACAGCTGGATGTTGTTGCGGGCGATGTAGCGCTTGGCATCGGCCTTCAGGTGATGGTTCAGCTCATCGAAGTCCCACTGGCAGTTGATCATGAACACGCCGCCGGGCTTGACATCGTTGACCATCTTGAAGCCCTTGGTGATGTAGCTGGGGTTGTGGCAGGCCACGAAGTCAGCCTTGTTGATGTAGTACGGGGAACGGATGGGGTGATCGCCGAAGCGCAGATGGCTGATGGTCACGCCGCCGGTCTTCTTGGAGTCATACTGGAAGTATGCCTGCACGTACTTGTCGGTGTGGTCGCCGATGATCTTGATGGAGTTCTTGTTGGCGCCCACGGTGCCGTCGCCGCCCAGACCCCAGAACTTGCACTCGATGGTGCCTTCCGCGGCGGTGTTCGGGCAGTTCTTGTCCTCTTCGAGGGACAGGTTCGTCACGTCGTCGACGATGCCGATGGTGAACTCGTGCTTCGGCGCATCCTTCTTCAGCTCATTGTAAACGGCGAAGATGGAAGCAGGAGGCGTATCCTTGGAACCGAGGCCGTAGCGACCGCCGATGATGGTCGCCTTGACGCCTGCGTTAGCCAGAGCGGTCACAACGTCCATGTACAAAGGTTCGCCCAGAGAGCCGGGCTCCTTCGTGCGGTCGAGGACTGCGATCTTCTTGGCGGTAGCCGGGATAGCCGCAACCAGCTTGTCTGCGCAGAACGGACGGTACAGGCGGACCTTGACCAGGCCGACCTTCTCGCCGTGCGCGTTCATGTAGTCGATGACTTCCTCAGCAACGTCGTTGATGGAACCCATCGCGATGATGACGCGGTCAGCGTCGGGAGCGCCGTAGTAGTTGAACAGCTGATAGTTCGTGCCGAGCTTCTCGTTGATCTTGCCCATGTACTTTTCGACGACTGCGGGCAGCTCGTCATAGTACCGGTTGCAGGCCTCACGGTGCTGGAAGAAGATATCGCCGTTTTCGTGGCAGCCGCGGGCAGCGGGATGCTCCGGGTTCAGCGCGTGCTGACGGAACTCCTCGACAGCCTTCATGTTGCACATTTCCTTGAGATCGGCGTAATCCCAGCAGGCGACCTTCTGGATCTCGTGGGAGGTACGGAAGCCGTCAAAGAAGTTCAGGAACGGAACCTTGCCCTCGATGGCAGCCTCGGTAAGGACGCCGGCGGTACGGATGAACGAAGCGCTCGACAGCCAGGAGTCGATGTTGGACGCGACCTTGAGCGTACCCAGGATGACGGGCTCGGCCACGGGAGCCTGACCGCCCAGACGGGCAACGCGCTCGACCTCGTCGGCGAACTCGTAGCGGTCGACGTACTGACCAAGCAGGTACTTGGAGTCGCCGGGGTTAGTGATCTGAACGCGACGTAGCATCTGACGTGCGAGCACCTCGATGTGCTTGTCGTTCAGGTCGACGCCCTGGCTGGTGTAGACGTCCTTGACGCTCTCGACGAAGGTGTGCATCGTCGACTCAATGTCGGTCAGCTTGCGCAGGTTGCGGAAGTTGACGAAGCCCTTGGTGATCTGGTCGCCGGCGCGGACCTCGCAGCCGTCCTCGATCTCGGGCATAAAGCGCACCGAAGCGGGGACGCGACGCTCGTCGAGGACACGGGTGTGATCCTCGGAGTCGGTGAGCGTCAGCACGTACTCGGACTTCTCGGGCTTAATCGAGAGGTGGCCGGAGTACGGAGCCAGCTCGGCCTCGCGACCCAGGATCTTCTCGTTGACGTTGCCGACGATATCGAACATACGGCTGACCGTAGGCAGACCCTGCGTAATATCGTCGACGCCAGCGACGCCGCCGGAGTGAATGGTACGCATCGTAAGCTGCGTACCAGGCTCGCCGATGGACTGGGCGGCAATAATACCGACCGCGGTACCGATGGCGACCGGACGACGGGTG
>OHAV01000537.1_pt1 | contig 15407 bp, 17 predicted proteins | sample 1577271 | NCBI WGS metagenome assembly OHAV01 (sample SAMEA3879537, study PRJEB24766) | human gut metagenome | biome: human-associated habitat; feature: feces | place: USA | collected 1985/1987 | reverse complement strand
TTATGTCTGACTTGCATTTTAACTTTAGTTGCGTGTGGGAAAAAAGCTGCTCCCATTCAGTTGCCCCAAACAAGCGACATTACATCTGTTGATGTAACTGTTGGGGAAAACACCACAAATCATTCAGACACAGCTTGGATAAGTGAAATAATTTCTGACATTTCCAGTTCTGAACCAACCAGTAAGCAAAGTGTTCAAGATTTTCCGCAGACTGAAAGTTATATCAAGATTGATTTTCAGTTTGAAACAGGAACAAGTACCATTTTTGCCTATGAGGAAAACGGAAAACACTATATCGAACAGCCTTATCAGGGAATTTATAAAATTGACAGTCAGCTGTACGAACGGCTGCAAGAAACAAACTAAAATTTAACTTATCCATTCAGCGGTCATGTTTCCGGGCATGACCGCTTTTCCATGCCCTCATTTTGTAGCAGCTTCCGCTTCCAGCACCTTAGCCATTTTGTCGGCGGCGGTTTCCTTTGCGCCCTGCTTGAAAAAGCCGGACACGACAAGAACAGAGTTCCCTATACGGATTTCCGTCACGCAATCGGCGGGTGCGGTGCTTTTCATGCTGTGTCTGATATGCTCTTTTTTATCGGTCATAGGCGAACTCCTTTCAATCGTTCATCAGTTGCTTTAAGCGGTTCAGCTTGTTTTGTGCGCTCTCCCTGCGGAAGTTCTCGCCGGAGAAGCAGACAGGGGCGCACATTTCAAGCAGTCGGTCATAAATCCGGGCGTGGGGCGTGTCCTGCGGGTTCTGCAACTCGGTAAGCGTGAGGTTGGTCGTGACGATCAGCGGCTTGCCGCTGCGGTAACGGCTGTCAATCACATTGAACACCTGTTCCAGCCCGTATTCCGTCCCGCGTTCCATGCCGAAGTCGTCAAGGATCAGCAGCGGATAACGACAAAGGCGGGAAATGTACTCGTTGCGCCCCTCAAAGCTGGCGGCAAGGTCATTGAGGATAAGAGCAAAGTTCGTCATGCGGACGGGGATTTCTTTCTCCATGAGGGCGTTTGCGATACAGCCTGCAAGGTAGCTTTTGCCGGTGCCTACGCCGCCCCAGAACAGGCAGCCGATATTGTCTGTCCGCATATCTTCCCAATGCTCCACATACCGGCGGGCAAGCCCGGTCTGCGGGTTCCTGCCGTTGTCGTTCTCGAAAGTCCAGTCCCGCATGGTGGGGTCGGTAAAGCCCCGGCGTTTCAGTTCTTCCACGGTGTCAAGGTGTCTGCGCCGCTTTTCGGCGGCTTCCCGTTCCTCGCGGGCGGTTCTCTGGCAGTCGCACTCTGCCGGGTGGCGGTCGCGCCCGAAGATAGCGGCCTTATCCGGCGCAAAATAGGCTTCTTTCGGCTTGCGGCACTTGCCGCAGTACAGTAAACCGTCCTCGCCGGTGTAGTCCTCCGGCTCCGGGATGGTGGTCGTCATATTCTCCAAAACCGCGTTGATTTCATTCTTCATAAACTCTCGCCCTCCTTGCATGAGTAGTCTGGTATGCCCTTTTTAGGGGCTTCCTTTTTGTCGTTCCCCGCCCATATCCGCAGGGCGGCGGCATAGTTCTGGTAGCTTTTCCCGTTGGCGGCAAGGTAGCGGCTCATTTCCTCGATGAACCGTTCCAGCCTGTCAGGGTACTCTGCCTGCAACTCGTCGTATTCGGTCTGTGACAGAAAAATATTTCCATATCGGCCATAGGGCGCGGACGGCCCCCCACTCACTCCCTTTGTTTGGCTCTCTGTAAGGTTGTTTATAGTAGTTTGGTTAGGGGACGGTTTTCCGACCATCATAAGGTCGGTTTTCTGACCATCAGTAGGACGGTTTTCCGGCTCTATGAGGGGCGGACTTCCGGCCATCAGTTGGTCTGAAAACTGTACCTGTGGCACTGGCGGTACTTTGACATAAAGCCGGTTCGGTGCGGAGAAGCCGCCCCGTTCCCGTTCCAACAGCCCCGCCGTGTCCAGTTCATTAAGCGCCCCCTTGATGGTGGTGCTGCCTTTATCCAGTATTTCTGCTATCTCCGCGATGGGATAGATAATATAAATCCTGCCCTCGTCGTCCAGCCACTTGTTTTTCTGGGAGAGGGTGGAACGGTCTAACAGCAGCGAATACAGCAGCTTGGCGGTCTGTGAAATCTCCATTTTCAGCAGGAAACGGGGATACGGCAGATAGGCGGGCAGCCGCGTGTCTGCCCTGATATAATCAGCGATAGGATCACCTCCCTGTGTTCGGGTTGATTTTGGCGTATTGTCACGCATTAAAACGCCGTTTCCGGGGGAAAAGGATAAATGTATCGCGTACCCTTTGACACCCACGAAAAAAGCCTTGATTTATGCGGGTTTGAAAGGCTCTAAAGCGTGACATCTCTGCCTTTGTTTCCGCTTTCTCTCGGCGGCTTTGATTTTCTTCATGCGCCCGGCGCAGTCGGGGCAGTATTTCCCCCGGTTGGATTTGGGGACAAAGGCCGCCCCGCAGACGGCACACCGTTTCCGGCTTCCCCGGCACAAGAGGGCTGCGGCCAGCTCCCCGTCAAGGGGCAGGACAGCCACACGGAACCAGTGGCACATGAGGGAAAAGGAAATGCTCTGGACGCACACGCAAGGCTCCCCGTCGTCCAATAGCAGGCAGTTCCCCTCATCGTAGTTACAGCACTCATGTACCAGCCGCCGCGCCCGCCGGTGCTGGCGGTAGTCCATGTGGGGCAGGTTATCGCTCATGGCTCTGCTCCTTTCTGCGGTGCGGCTCGTCCCGGCGCAAAATCTGGTCGATGTTCCGCTTGACGGTCTGCAACTCCTTGAACCGCTGTTTCTGTTCGTGATAGGTGTTATACAGGCCGTCTTTCTCGGAGATAAGCTGCTCGATCTCGGCCTGCAACGCTTTCCGGGCGGGCAGCTTGGTAATGCCATGCGCCTTGAAATACCGGGCTGCTGCGTCGGCTATGATAAAATCGCTCTCATGGGCCTGCCGGTATGCGGCGCGGGCTTTCTCGGATTTCTGTGCCCGCAGCCCGTCGCGGGCGGCCTTGGTCTGGGCGTAGGCCAACACCTGCCGCTGCAACTTCTTTTTCCCTTGCAGCTTCGTTTCCAGTGCTTTCAGTTCGCCGCTGGTCTGGCGCATTTTCTGATAGGCGGTGTCAACGGCGGCTTCTAACTGCTCCGGGGAAGTAAAGCCGTATTGCTGGTAGACGGACAGCGTTTTGGCGGCCTGCTTCAGATTGTGTATCTTCGCCCAGCGTTCATAGCCCCGGCCTTTGCCCTCGGCCATTTTCTGCTCAATGTCCACAAGCCGCTGCACTCCGTCCTGTTTCGGGGCGGCTATCTCGGCTCTGGCAACCTGCAAGCGGTCTTTTATGGTGCGTGGGGGATCGGGGGATCTGGCTGGCGCTTCGGCTGCTCTGGCGGCGTTTTGCTCTAAAACGGCAAAGACAGCGGCGCGGTCAAAATCGTCGCCCAGCTTCCGGGCGGTAATTGGCTTTGTCCTGTCCGGCGTGAGGTAGGAAAGCCGCCCCCGGCTCTCCTTGACGGTCACACCCTCCTGCAGCAACAGAGAGGAAAACTCGTCAAAGCTGGCGGCGGTGGCAAGGGCTTTCCGTAGGGTCTGCCGCAGCTTCTCCTTGTTCGTTTCAAACTTGGTCTGCCGGGGCGTGATACCGCCTGCAATCATGGGGGCGTTCTGCTTGTCCAGTGCGGCCTGTCCCTTTTTCTGCGCCCAATATTCCCGGTCTGTGACACGGTTCTTGCTGCCGTTCAAGAGGTCGATTTGGTAAAGTCCTTCCCGGTGGCACATCTCCATGACCTCGGACTTGAAGTAGCGTAGGGCTGCGTCGGTGCAGCGGTGCTTGCACCCGGCTTTCGTGTCCGCTGGCCTGTCCATGTAGGGCAGGAACGGCACTTCCTCTATCCGCAGGCTGTTAATGACGATATGCACATGGATGTTGCCGCTGTGGTTATGCCCGTCCGGGTGGGTGCAGACAAGGGCCTGATGGCCGGGGAAATGCTCTTTACAGAATTGCTCCCCCAACGCCTGCGCCCGGTCTACGGTCAGGCCGTTGTCCGGCCCGTCCCGTGGGTCAAAGCTGATGATATAGTGGTGGCTTTTCACATCTTCCCGTTTTTGGTTTTTCTCATAGCGGAGATTGGCTCGCATACAGGCAACGGCGAAATCTTCGTCCCCGCAGTTGATGGAAGAAATGCGGTAATCCTCCCTCGGTATCAGCCGCCCGTTTTCATCAAGGGTGGCTTTCATGGTAAACTCGTCATGCTCAAATGTGAGATAGGCTTCCGCTGCGCCATAGTCGGCGTTTTTAGAGCTGATATGTTTGAATGTTGCCAACAGCGTCACCCACTTTCTGCAAGACTTCAAACTTTAGGGCAGCAAGGTCGGAAACCGCCGCCCGTACCTCCCCGGCAAGCTGCGGGTAGGGGCTGTGCCACTCGTTCAGCGTCCGGGCTATCTGGTTTAAGTTGCCGCCGATCCTCCCGTATTCGGCGGTCAGCTTCCCGACAGCGGCAAGCAGCTCGTCATTGATGGGGGAAACGGTTATGATGGGGCGTATGGCTGCCCCGGTTATGGCTTGCCGGATAAACTCGGCTTGGCTCATGTGGTAAGCAGAAAGCCGCTGGGCAAACTCGGCGTATTCTTCCTCGGTCATGCGTGTTTTGACTACCCGGCTGCGGTGCGGCGTGTTGTATCGTTTTCGCATGGTAAAACCTCCTTTCTGTGCGTGGTGTCCTCTCACTAATAGGAGAAAAACGGGGTGTGAAGCGGAACTGTTTTTGAAAAATCCGAAAAATATTTTGAGGGGTTTTTCAGCGGCGCAAGCCGCATAAGCAGGGTTTGGGGAAGGCACTCCCCAACAAGATTCCCGCAGGGGCAAAATGAGCGATAAGCGAATTTTGGCACCTCGGTAGAATCTTGCTCTAAGAAACTGCCGGCCTGCCGTTCACTTGCTACTGCCACTTTTTCAGAAAATCTATAACCAGCTTTTTTTATAAAAGGCTGCGGGCTGGCGTTTTTCCCTTACTCCCTACAAACCACAAAAGAGCAGAATGGACGGACTTTCCGGCAAGAACTTTTCCGGCGGCTCGGTCTTTCCCGACAATAAGGCGTTTCGGAAGCTGCGTTTTGCCCGCTGTCTGAAAAAAATGGCAGCCTTTTTTGGTTTCACTGTCTAATACGGAACTTTTGGAAATTTGCCAAAAATGGACGCAAAAAAAGCAGCAAATCTTTTTCGGATTTACTGCTTCATGTGCCGCTGCGGTGCGGCGGGATGGATATTCAGTTGAAATAAAAGAGGATGGTGGTACTTTAGTCTATCGACTCTTTACTAACTATTAGGTAATCTTGAAAGATTTTCCTTGAATTTATCTAAAGAATGTTCATTGTTTCCCGCAAAAATAAGTGGAATTGTATATTCATATGATATGCCATTTTCATAGTCCGATAATTGTATTTTTATAGTATCATCCCTCTCATCTTTAGGTGCTATATATATGAATGAATTTTTATTTATATCAGATATTTTCCCTTTTTCAGAAGAAACAGTATAACCCCAGTCTGTTAAATTTGTCTTTATTGTAACTTCTGTTTCTGTTTCTTTTCTAGTCTGCAATGCTGTTTTATCGATTTGGATATCAAAAGGAGTCGAACCTAACAATTCACTGTTTATATTTACAAGTTCTTCTCCATTTGTTTTAGAAATATTAGATTCATCTTCATAATTTTGTTGAGATTCATCTTTTGGTGTTTCTCTGTTACATCCTAATAAAAAGCATAAAATAATTAGTACTAATACAGAAAGTTGTTTTTTTTGCATTTATTTCTCCTTTCATATTATCAAAGAAAGCACTGAGAGTACTTTCAAGAAATTATGAAATATTCTCAATGCTTTCTATTTTTTGATTATAAACTTGCCGGTAATGATACTATGTTAATTTATCTCTTTCGCGTAACCTTTGTTGCAATATACACATGCACCATTCACCCATTTGTGAGACATTTCAATCGTCTCAACTTCATAAATGCTTACTTCTCCACAAATTAAACATTGTTTGTAATTATATACATGACGTGTCGCACATTTATCCCAGTCATCATATATACCAGGCATTTCATCTTCATATCCATAGTACTGGGGAGAACCCCAACTATGAGTATGAGCGGCAAATACAGTCATTGGAGCAGCTACAATTCCAGCTACTACTGAAAGTGCTAAAATAGATTTTCTTAAATTCATAAGTTCCTCCCTTTCCTTAAAAATACATAGCTCTTTGTTACATTGTCATTTTAACATAATAATTGGTAAAATGCAATAATTTATTTTCTATTTACGAGAAAATACTGTGCATATTATCTTATTTAGGAATAGTTAAGGCGGCTACCTAAATCTTTTTATTACTTTACCGCACATGAGCATTTGCACCCGGATTGTCTGTTCCATATCCTTCCAGCAGATTGATCACTCCCCAGGCTGCAAGTCCGGCTCCGATCGCACAAACCAATGTTTTTAAGGTCGTAATTGCCGTTGTAAAAAATGCCATAAGTGTACCTTTGGAAAACTTACATTTTCCAGTCCTTTCTTAGATTTTTTCCAGAAATGGAAGAAAACACTATATAAACCCTGCCTTTTGTGCTACACTAAGCATAGGATTTTCTACTTGGAAAATTCCTCACACGTACAGTCGGTATATTCATTTTCGTCGATGGATACCGACTGTTCCCTTTTTCCAAATTATTCATGATTTCCTCCCATGATCCACTTCCCGACAATTTGTCGAGAAGTTACATCTGATACAGTTCCACTTCATCCTCTGGTTTCAGTATCAGATTAGTACTCAGATATTTTTCAATATCAAAGGTATTCTTTTTGTCATAATCGGACAGATATTTGTAATTTTTATGTTTGCAAATATCGTATTTATTTGAGAAAAATGGTCTGACACCTCTCACCTGCAGAATACATTTTCCTCCGTCCATAACTGCTATTTCATCCTGGCTCATCAACTCCTTTCCTGTTTTCTGGTAGTTCATTCCATAAGACCGCTGACTGCCTCTCGTATCCGATGTGTTATAAAGATCTATGGTTTCTTTTCCCAGGATCTCCGCTATTTCCTTTAATGTCGTTTTTTCCTTTCCACCCAGGAATAAGGTCGTATCACAGTTCCCTTCGATGGTATCGGCATTATCCTTATAAATTGCCTTAAGCTGAGACTTTGACTGCAAAATAATAGAAGCTGAGATTTCCCGGCTTCTAATCGTAGCAATCAGTTTTTCAAATTTTGGAATTTGTCCGATGTACGCAAACTCGTCCAGGAGACACCTCACATGAATTGGAAGTCTGCCTCCATATACATCATCAGCTCTGTCACAGAGCAGATTAAAAAGCTGTGTGTACATAATAGAAACAATAAAATTAAAGGTATCATCGGTATCTGAAATAATGACAAACAATGCAGTTTTCCTGTCACCAACCAGATCCAATTCCAGCTCGTCATAACTCATAAGCTCCCGCAGTTCCGCAATATCAAAGGGTGCGAGTCTTGCACCACAACTGATTAGAATAGATTTTGCTGTCTTACCAGAGACGAAAAGTCAAGGACTTTTTCATCAAATTCAAAAAGAAGTCACATTTTGCGGACTTCCTCACGGAGCAGACGCTTGATTTTGTCCTCCATCGTCTCTTTTGCGGTCTGGCTGAAATGCACACGGACGATATAGGTTGTCTTGCCGATCTGCTTTCTGACAGTCGGGCAAGTGGCGGTGTTGGTTGCGGTATTGTTCATTCAAAATCCTCCTGTAAATGAAAAATGCCCGGTGACTGTTCATCATCGGGCGGTGTCGGTATGAGGGAACAAGGCAAGGCGGCAACATTAAGGTATCTATAAAAACCTTGCCGTCTTTGCCACGCTTGCCGTGTTCCTGTTGTCAGTCTCGGAGATAGCAGACCCATGCTGTGCCGTCTTTCTCGGTCACAAGTCTGTCCCCGATACGGCTCTTTGCCGTTCTCATGGTGCGTGAGGAAATCCCACGCTCATTGACTGCCTTTTCCAGCTCTGCGCTCGGCATACGCTTTCCATCTGCAAGCAGTTCCAGAATGAGCATTTGCGCCTGTGCGGTCTTGCTTTCGGTCTTGGCGGTGTCCGTCCCGGCAAGAAGCTCGTCAGCGGTAATGTCATAAGCCCCTATCCACTCAAAGCCTTTCTCGTCTCCCAGAGAAAAGGCAAGGGACTGTCCGGGCGGCGCAAGGGAGCTTTTCTCATGGATAAGCACCCTTGTTGTGGGGCTGTCCTTCAGCTTGCCGATAAAGAGCAGACTGCGGACTGCCGCCGTAATGTCGATAGACCCTAATCCCCGGTAGGTGCTTTGCGTTCCTGCGGCTTTGTTGAGGTGTCCGATCAGCACGATAGCGCACCCGGTAGCCTGTGCAATGTCTCCCAGACTGCGGAATATCGGGCGCACCTCGTTTGCTCTGTTCATGTCCACATCTGCGCCCAGAAACGCCTGTACCGGGTCAATGATAACCAGCCTTGCGTTGTTTTCCCGGATTGCCCTTGCTATGCGTTCATCGGCAAGGGTCAGCGGTGTGTCTCTATCGTCAATGACAAGCACTCGTTCAAGGTCTGCGTCTGCTTCTATCAGTCGGGGCTTGACGGTATCACCCAGACCGTCCTCGGCGGTCTGATAGATGATATTGAAAGGCTCAAGGGTTTCCATACCGGGCAAGGGCTTTCGGTTGGTGCAAGCCGCCGCAAGACGCATGGCAAAGTAGGTCTTGCCCTCGCCGGGGTTGCCCTGTATAATCGTCAGCTTTCCAAAGGGGATATACGGAAACCATAGCCAATCCACGCTCGTCAGCTCCACATCTGCCATGCGGAGCATGGGGACAGGCTGGGCGGTGGGCAGCTCTCGCAGCGTGATTGTCTCGGCTATGAATTTGCGGCTGGGAATGTCCCCTTGCTGACGGAGAACATCGTTCCAGTCTTTCCTTGCCGGGACAAGGCGAATGACGGCGATCTCGCCGGGAATGGACTGTGCCAGTCGGGTACAGGCTTCGCTTCCTGCGGTGTCGCTGTCAAGGCAGAGGAACACTTTTCGGGTGTCCTTGCGTTCAGAAAGAAAACGGTCAAGGGCTTTGCCTGAAACGCCGCCCAGGGCAAGGTAGCTCCTTGTCTGCCAGTCCTGCGGATAAAGGCAGATAAAGGACAAAAGGTCAATCGGTGCTTCAAAGACAAAGAGCTGGTTGCCGTTTCCCTCATAGTGGAACGGATAGGATTTGTCAGACCCGGCAATGTCCTGTCTGAATGGGTCTGCCGTTCCTCGCACATGGGCGTATCTCGGCGTACCGCTTCGGTCTCTGCCGACAAACACAACATTGTGCCGCTTTGCGTCCTCGTAAATATCCCCGGAAAGAAGAAAAGCCTCAACAAGCGTTTTGTTGAGACCTCGGCTTTCGCAAAGATATTGAATTGCTCTGTCGGCTGTTCTGTTGTGCAAGGGCAAGTGAAACGCTGTGGGCGGTGCTGTGCTGGCTTCGCTCTGTCCCTCGGCGCTTTCGCCGGTTAAGAGCTGGACTGCTTCGGGAAAGGACTTGCCGTAAAACTCCATGACAAAATCAATGGGATAGCCGCCCTTGCTCTGGCTGTGGCGAAACCATTTGTTTCCCCGGACGGTCAGGCTGTCATGTTCTTTCCAGCGGTATTCCCGTCCGCTTTTGATAAGCGTCTCTCCCTGTGTGCGGAGAAAATCTTCCAGACTGACGGCGTTTGCCCGGTCAATCTGTGCTTGGGTGTAATTCATCGGGATATATCCTCCTTTTTGTGTCGTGTTTGGGGTCGATTTTGGTGCATTTGTTCCTCTGTACGCTCGTTAAATCGGGCGGCAGTATCTACACATGACTTGACCTTCCAAAGACGGTGTAAATCGTCTCTGACGGTCTTAAACTCGCCATAGGTGGTGTTGTGCGCCTGTTCCAGCTCGTCATACTCTTCGGTCAGCTTTTTCATATCCACCTTGCCGTCCGGGAACTCTCCGGTCAGCTTGCGTCTGGCGGCGTAGAACTGTTTCAGTTCCGCTTCATGCTCTGCCTTGTACTTGGCTCTGGGCTTCTCAAACTTGATTTTCTGCAAGCCGTCATAGACAGGCTTCAAGCTCTGGAAAGCAGCGGAGCTGTCATAGAGCTGCTTAATTGCTTTCATTCGGGCGGTCTGTTCGTCCAGCGTTTTCTTCAAGCTCTCTGTGGCAGCACTGTGTTCGCTGACACGGCGTTCCAAATCCTCAAGGGAGTAAATGCCGTTTGCCCGGAGATAATTGAAAGTCTCGTTCATCTCCTTTAGATTGCTGACCTTGCCTTTCTGCGAATATGCCCCGGCTCTGCGCTGGGTGTAATAGGCGTTCAGCAGAGAAACAAGGTCGGGTGCCTGCGGCTTGGCAAGCTCCGCTTTTGCTTCGGCAATCCAATCAAACAGGAGAGCGATTTTCTTCTTGATGTCCCGGATAACGGCATTGGTTGCTCTGATCCAGCGGTTGAACTCGCCTTTCTCGGTGCGTATGCCTTTCTTCTCCATTGCCCGGACGGTTGCGCCCTCATGGACGGTGGGAAGAAGCTCCACGCCCTGACGCTCATAGCTTCGGTGGTCGATACGAACATCAATACCTTTTTCCGCAAACTTGGCATTGCATAGCTCCGCCCATGTCTGCCGCCAGTATTCCAGCGTTTCGGGACTGCCCCAGTCGGTAGTGGGAACGGCGTTGAACACAAACTTTCCGTCTGCGTCCCGGATACGGTTGCCGTCCTCGTCCAGCTCATACACCCGGCGTTGCTTTAGTCCCCATTTGCCGTTCTGCTCGATGGGGCGGATGGGGCAAAGCACATGAAAATGCGGGTTTGGTATGCCGCCGTCCTCCCGGTCTGGCTGGTGTACGGCGAAGTCAACCACCATGCCACGGCTCACAAAGTTCTCCAACAAAAATTGCCTTGCAAGAGCGATGTTTTCCTCAAGGGAAAATTCATTCTGCAAGGCAATGTCAAAGCTGTATGCAAGCTGGGCGTTCTTTCCACGCTCGGCTTTTTCCACGGCGTTCCATAGGGTCTGGCGGTCTGCGTATTCGGGCGGTGCATGGGACGGCAGGAGAATGTCAGAGCAGATCACGCCGCCCTTGCGGGTGTAGTCGCTGTATTCGCCGTAATACTCGCTATACAATCGCTCCCCGGCACGGTAGGCGGCAGAAGCAATAGCGGACTGTCCTGCGCTTCGCTTAGTCTGCGTGACGCTCAGATGAAATAGTGCCATCGGCTTTCAACTCCTTTTCTCTGTTTGCTTGGCTGATATGAGTAATCGCCATGTGACGGACGGCTCGCTGGACTTCGGACAGAGAAAAGATGTGTTCCATCAGCTCTGTCATTTCGGTGCGTGTGAGATCTTTGACCTCCGGGGCAAGGCTCTCAATCGTGCCGCCCAGATTGCAAAGACGATGGGTGCGTTTCTGCCTTTCGCCTTTCTCCAGATATTTCTTTCTGTTCTCAAGACGGTTGAGCTTGTGCTTCTCCTGTGCAAGCTGCGTCTCGGCTCGTTCCTTTTCGGCTCGGAGCTGTTCAAGGGTTTTCGGTTTTGTCATTGTGATTGACCTCCTTTTTTGATTTTTGGGATAAAAAAAGACCGTCAACTTTTCGCATAGTGCGACCAGTCAACGGTCAGTTTTTCGGTATTCAGTTGTTGTGTTCAGTTCGGTAAATTGAAGTTGGTCAAAGTTGTTGGCGAAGATATTCCACAACATTTCCATTCGTATCATAGAAACAGATGTTTCCTACATTGAGGGGCAGGACAATGGCGAAAGGCTTGCCACTATCAATATCAATCACCTGAATGCCGTTGCCATCATCTACTTCAAGTCGAACAATATTTTGGGTATTCATTGAGATAAATGCCCTTTCGTTATTTCCCTCAACAACAAACTCTGCAATGTAATCATCAACCTCAACTATATCTCCACCACCACGGAAGAAATATCCAAAAGACAAGCCAGGGCGATTTACATAGACAGAAAAAGTGTGGTCTGTCTTGTCCTGTGGGTAAGAAATAAATGCAGCCATTGTGTCGGAAATGCTTCCATCAACAATCCAATCATCCAAAATTTTTTGAGATTGGCGAATGTCTGCTTCTAAACTGTTTGCGGTTTTACCAATGTCATTGTTTGCATAAAGGAAACCGAAAACCAACACACAAGCCAAAATAACACCCAAGAGGATTATGGGTAATTTCTTTTTCATAGAATCACACTCCTTTATCAAATTAAGATTCTTGATTTTCAAACTTGCTGGCGGCGAACGGTTTGTCAAAACCGTTTGCGGACGGCAAGTCCACAGGGGATAGCCGCTTTAGCGGCGCAAGGGGGTGTAGCCACCTTGTCGGAGCGAAGCGAACGCAGACCTCGGATTGCTGATTTTATCAGCGGCAGAGGTAAGCTCCGCAGGACGCACGATACATGGTCTTTAGACTATGTATAGAAGTGCGCCCTTAGTTCCTAAGGGATTTTGCCGTTTCCGGCAGTCTTGTCCTTTTTCTTGGAACGCTTGGAAAGATACTTCGGGCAGTCAACCACAACCGCCCGGAAGCTCTGTTTACATTCGTGCTGGCATTTCCGGCACAGTTCGTTGTAAGTGATACGGCTGCGGTCATTTAAGAAGAAAGACCATTCCAACCGCCGCTTGTTACTCATTCTTGCCATAACCGGCTCCTTTCTCCGTTTCTATCTGATGTACGCAGATAGGCTGTTTTGATGTAGCGTCTCGGTATCATTTTTAAGTTTTTTTCCCTCTGTATGCCCCTTTGGAAAGTGCGGCAGTATTGCAAGTCAGGGAATGATACCTCACGCTTATTTGTCGCTTCCCGGTACGGTTTCGGAGCCTTTTGCCATCCATTCAAAGAAAGCAATTTTGCTGACCTTGATAAGTCTGCCCCTGCGGAACGCTGGAAAGCCGGGTGTGTGTACCAGCTCATAGGCGCTCGCTCTTGAAATTCCCATAATCCGCTGGATGTCCGCCACATCCAGAACCAGCGGTAAATCCTCGTAGCTGTTCAATCTCTTTTTATCGTTCATTCTGTTCCTCCCATAAATCAAATAGGTTAAAATGCTTCCTGTTGCCGTTCTCCCCAAAAGCCGTTTTCCTGCCCCATTCCTGCGGTGTTTCCCTGCATTGGTGCGCCGGATGCGTCACTTCTCCTGCCGGTCATATCCCTTTTGGACGGTCATTCACTTGTCAAGGTACTGTGCGGTACGAAATTACCAACCGCAATCATCATAGCGTACTATCCTTGACAAAACAATGATTCTGCGATACCATGAGTGTAACGGATATAACTGAATTATATAATTACCATAAACAAAGGCAGGGGATAGGGATGGAGAATCAGTTTATACGGCATGAGCCATGTTTTGAGAGGATTTTGTTTGTCCTGACGCTGGACAGGAAGAAAATGAAAGAGCGGATTTTGATTGGGGAAGAACAGCAGATCCGCTTCCAGCTGAACGGGAGCCAAAACGCAGAGGTGCTTTGTGATATGAAACGCCCGCTGGGGACTTTTTTGATAAACTTTGAGCGTGACACGGACAGAGATTGGAACTTATACGGGCTTTCTCCGCTGCGGCAAGCTCTCCACTCCAACCGATGGAAACAGCCGGAGCTGGAGCAGGCGGCAAGCGAATTTCTCTGGGGAAAATATCTTAGCAATGACCCTCTGAAAATGTATGTGGCGTTCCGTATTTGGAACAGCTATCTGCTTGCCAGAGAACCCCGTGACCGTAACGCTGCCTGTGACCGCTTCATGGATAAAATGAGCAGACTGACCGGGGTATTCCAAAACGAAACCATGAGCTTTGACAGGGAGACAGGAAAACCGAAACATTTTCAAGCTGGCAGCCTTTATTTCAAAGGCGCACCGTCAGAAGATACCCGGCTTGACCTCTGGTTCCCGGACAACCGGCGCACAGAAGAATGTGTGTCTGCCTATGCGTCCCTCTACCCGTTGATTACCTATTATCTGAACAGGCTGAATGACTGGGGGCTTTGCTTCCGGCGGTGCAAGGTCTGTGGAAAATATTTTCTGGCAAAGAGCCAGCGGTATGAGCTGTGCAGCGACAAGTGCCGAAAAGCACAGGCGCTTCAAAACAAGCGGGAATTTGACGAGAGGGCAAGAGAAAATAACTATGACCTGCTTTATAAAAATGAATGCCAGAACTGGCGCAACAAAATAAACCGGGTAAAAAATACCGCAGGCTTTCCGGCTGACCGTCTGGAAAAAATACAGGCTTCCTTTTCCGACTTTAAGAAAGAAGCCTTACAGAGAAAAAAGGCTGTAAAAACAGGAACAGCCAGCCCGAAAGAATTTACGGACTGGTTGTATCAGCAGAGTAGTATTATTGTAGAATTGGCCGAGAAATCCTCTTGAAATCCCTTGCTTTATTTCGCTCAAACGAATATAATTATATCAGTTTTCAAAATCCAAAATACAGGTTCGAGGTGCCGCAAGTGAATGGGTATATAACAGTTCAGGAAGCTGCTGAAAAATGGGGCGTAACGCCGCGTCAAGTTCAAATTCTTTGTAAAGAGAACAGAATTGTTGGCGCTATGCGTATGAGCCACATTTGGATTATTCCTGAGAATGCTCAAAAACCGACCAATACCAAACGAACTTCAAATAAGACGGGAGGAAAAAAGTTTGCTGCAACGCACTCTGTATAAAAAACAAAATATCGACTTGTCCTCCGCGCCTTGGACAATGCATGAATTCTTTGCCGGAAGCGGTTTAGTCGCCTACGGCTTAAAAGGTATGTTTGCACCAATTTGGGCTAACGATATTAGCGAACAGAAAGCGGCTGTATATGAAGCTAATTTTGGTTGCGAACATTTTGAACTTGGCGACATAAAAGATGTGAATGGTAGGGATTTGCCTTTTGCTCATTTATCTTGGGCCAGTTTTCCATGCCAGGATTTGTCTTTGGCTGGTTCTTTAGGCGGTATTCACGCATCCAGAAGCGGATTGGTGTGGGAATGGCTACGTGTGTTGGATGAGATGGAAGAAAAGCCACGAATATTGACTTTAGAGAATGTAACCGGCTTGCTTTCCACAAATGGCGGCGATAATTATCGGGTTCTCCATATGGCACTTGTGGAGCGTGGTTACGACTGTGGAGCTATCGTTTTAAACGCTTCCCATTTTGTTCCGCAGTCAAGACCGAGGGTTTTTGTTATTGCTGTGCAACATGGATATGCAATCCCGGCGTATCTGACCGGAGATGCCCCTTGCTGGCTGCATAATAAAGCTGCCTCTGATTTGGGTCGGTCTTTACCCGGATGGATTTGGTGGCAAACAGAGAAACCTCCTCGCCGGCATAGCGTATTGAAAGACATTATTGA
>OHAV01000533.1_pt1 | contig 15528 bp, 15 predicted proteins | sample 1577271 | NCBI WGS metagenome assembly OHAV01 (sample SAMEA3879537, study PRJEB24766) | human gut metagenome | biome: human-associated habitat; feature: feces | place: USA | collected 1985/1987 | reverse complement strand
ACTTTCGGTACAGTTTTCATTCATCGCGTACTTTATGCCCTTTCTTCAGGAACAAGCCACTCGGCGCAATTTGCTATGGCTGCCATGCTGAAAGCGGCCAATGAAGGACAATATAACTTCCTGAATGAAGTGAAAATATATGGTGAAAGAGCGCAGAAATTGAAAGAAATCTTCCTTCGTCATGGCTTTCATCTGGTATATGATAACGATCTGGGCGATCCTATTGCAGACGGATTCTATTTCACAATCGGCTATCCGGGAATGACTAGCGGCGAGCTGGCTAAGGAACTGATGTATTATGGAGTCAGTGCTATTTCGTTAGTGACAACCGGAAGTCACCAGGAAGGCTTGCGCGCATGTACCTCTTTTATTAAAGACCACCAATATGCGCAACTCGATGAAAGAATGAAACTATTTGCCGAAAATCACCCGGTAGTATAAATATTTACCGGAAGATATTCACAAAAGCTACTCTTAAAATGAAAAAAAACGGAAAGAACGATTGTTATTCCGTTTTTTTTCTTACTTTAGTGGCATGAATATCGACTCTGACATATTTAAGATTCAATCAAATAATGTGTTGCCGTCAAGAGGAAAGATTCTAATATCCGAACCTTTTTTACGCGACGTAACGTTTGGAAGATCTGTAATTCTACTGATTGACCATACGGAAGAAGGAAGTATGGGATTGGTCATCAACAAGCAACTGCCGTTGCTTCTCAACGATATCATCATGGAATTTAAGTATATAGACGAAATTCCATTATATAAAGGTGGTCCGATTGCGACTGACACCTTATTCTATCTGCACACACTAGCTGACATTCCCGGTGCTATTTCTATCTGCAAAGGACTTTATCTGAACGGGGACTTTGAGGAGATAAAAAGATACATATTACAAGGAAATAAGATTAGCGAACATATCCGTTTCTTCCTGGGCTATTCCGGGTGGGAAAGTGAACAGTTGAGCAATGAAATCAGAGAAAACACATGGCTGGTCTCCGAGGAAAAGAAATCTTACCTGATGAAGAGCGACACCAAAGACATGTGGCGGAAAGCTTTAGAGAAATTAGGCAGCAAGTATGAAACGTGGTCACGTTTTCCACAGGTACCCACACTTAATTAATGATGAACTGTGAACGACAAACAAAATAATATGCCATTCGTTCACAATTCGTCTTTTATCACTTGCAGTTTAATTTAGGATTCAAACACTGGAAAAGTGCTGCATCTTTGTAGCAGCCTCCTATCTGCAACCAATTCTTTAACAAGCCGCATTGCACAAAACCGCAAGATGTGAATAGCTTCATACAAACATCATTGTCGACAGCTACGTGTGCATAAAGCTGCGTTAAAGAAAGAAAGTCAAAAGCATACTCACAAAGTAAATTCAATGCATCGCCCGCATATCCTTGCTGACGATAATCCTTATGAATAGCAATTCCCACCTCCCCCCGCGAATGAAGGGGAACAAAGTCCGTAATATCAATCGTACCAAGTATGCAGTGATCGGATTTTCTCACGATCATCAGACGTAGCTGCTTGTCGGCAAAAACATCGCATTGAGAACCTTCGATGTACTGTCGTAATACGTAACGGGAATACGGAACGGTGAAATTGCTGATATCCCACATCGACGGGTCATTTTCCATTTCGTACATCACATCCATATCCTCTGGCTCCACAGCACGGAGATAAATACGGTCGTTTATTAAGAAGGACTGTTTCATAGTGCTTTAGTCTTTCGTGATATGAAGTTCGTTACGCAATCTTTTCTCACCAGGCAGACAGAAAAGAGAAGCAGTGAGACCAATCAACATACAAAGATTTCCTGTGGTACTAAGCGTCAGATAATAGCATAAAAGATTGGTAACGATAGCGACTTCCAATATGCCGAGACGGACAATGCTCCATTGCACATAACATTTCAAAGCAAGCGTGATCGTCATTTGATCTATTTTCTTTTTAAGCACCAGGCTGAATAATTTAAGAGAAAGGGGAATACACAAGGCCGTTAGCAGAATCCCTAATGTCTCAAAATAATAAACGGCTTGTGCATTGTCTGCCAAACTTCCTACGGGAAGGAGTTCAAACTCCCCTGCTCCAAGCAGAAACGCAGGGAGCACCCAAAAGAAAATATAACTAATATTTAAATTTCTGACAGCACGTTTTATCTGTTCTTCCATGTTCGTTCTAAGTTTCTAAAGATTAATTGATTATACAGTTCCGGTAAAAAGTGTCCGGTTCACAATACTACGGCCCAGAGTCACTTCATCCGCATATTCGAGTTCATCCCCCACAGATATGCCACGAGCAATCACACTCAGCTTAACACCTAGTTTATCCAACTTACGGTAGATATAGAAATTAGTGGTATCCCCTTCCATAGTAGTGCTCAGAGCGAGAATCACTTCCTTTATTCCACCTTCGGATACCCGTTGCACCAGACTTTCAATTTGCAGGTCGCTCGGCCCCACCCCGTCCATTGGAGAAATCACACCGCCCAACACATGATAAAGTCCCCGGTACTGCTGCGTTGCTTCAACTGCCATTACATCACGAATGTTCTCCACCACACAAATAGTAGAAGCGTCCCGCTGCGGATTGGCACAAATCTGGCATATTTCGGTATCGGATATATTATGGCATACTTTACAATACTTCACCTCACGTTTCAAAGTAATAATAGAATTCCCGAAAGCTTCCACCGTAGCCGTATCCTGCCGAAGCAGATGCAGCACAAGCCTCATGGCCGTTTTACGCCCGATACCGGGAAGTTTGGAAAATTCGCCGACTGCCTTTTCAAGCAGTATAGAAGGATATTGTTGGTTCATAGATAATAATTGCTATTCTATCGATATTTTGGCGCAAAGATACGGATTATTGTTATAATACCTACAAAAAATACTACCTTTGCAGCCGATATGATGATACTTGTCACTATTATTTGCTACTTCGCGGCATTATTACTAATAGCCCGTATCACCGGACATAAAGGCGGATCGAATGCAGCGTTCTTTAAGGGAGAGAACAAATCGCCCTGGTATATAGTCTCCTTCGGAATGATTGGCGCCTCTATCTCCGGAGTCACTTTCGTTTCCGTTCCGGGAATGATACGCGGAATGGATATGACCTATATGCAAACGGTATTCGGATTCTTTTTCGGATATATGGTTGTTGCCCACGTACTGCTTCCTTTATATTACAGACTCAACCTGACAAGTATCTACGGCTATCTCGGTACACGCATCGGGACACATGCCTATCGCACCGGCTCTTTCTTCTTTCTCTTATCACGTATGCTGGGAACGGCTGCCAAACTATATCTGGTCTGCCTCATTCTCCACACCTATGTATTTCAGGAAATGCATATCCCCTTCTGGCTGATAGCCGTCGGTTCGGTAGCATTAGTATGGATATACACCCATAAAAGCGGTATAAAGACAATCGTCTGGACAGATACCTTGCAGACATTCTGCCTGATTGCAGCATTGATCTTCATCATCTATTTCACCGTTCAGAAACTGGGACTTGATTTCAGTGGTATCATCCGGACAATTCAAGGCAGCGAACACAGCCGTATCTTCGTTTTCGACGACTGGATATCCCGCCAGAACTTCTTCAAACAATTCTTTAGCGGTATTTTCATCGTCATAGTGATGACCGGGCTAGACCAGGATATGATGCAGAAGAACCTTTCCTGCCGGAACCTCCGGGAAGCAAAAAAGAATATGTACTGCTACGGATTCTCCTTTATCCCGCTGAATCTTCTGTTTTTATGCCTGGGAATTTTGCTAATAGCCCTAGCCGGACAGATGCAACTGGAACTTCCGGCTATGAACGACGACATTCTTCCCATGTTTGCCGCACAAGGGTACTTGGGGAAACCGGTATTGATACTTTTTACAATCGGAATTATCGCAGCCGCTTTCAGCAACTCTGATTCCGCGCTGACAGCCATGACGACCAGTGTATGCGTAGACCTGCTGAACACGGGAAAAGACTCTGAAGAGGTGGCATGCCGTAAAAGAAAGAAGGTACATTTCTCTCTTTCTGTTTTATTAGCCTTATTCATTTGCCTGGTAGAAATGCTGAATAACAAAAGTGTAATTGACGCCATATACATCATCGCCTCCTACACATACGGCCCGCTACTGGGAATGTTTGCCTTCGGTCTGTTCACACGAAGACAGACAAACGACCGCCGGGTTCCCCTCACAGCTGTCGCCTCCCCACTGCTCTGCTATGTTTTAGACTGGTGGATATTCAAAGAAACCGGATATAAATTCGGCTATGAATTGCTAATGTTGAATGGAACTCTTACCTTTGCAGGACTAATGCTTATGTCTAAAAAAGAGAAAACGCTGAAAGCGCCATAAAAACAGGTGCTCCGGAGTTTATTATAAATAATGGCAGAGTTTATTATAAACGACGCAATAGTTTATTATAAACGATGAGCAAGTTTATTATAAACGAAATTATAAAGAAATAAATGACAAGAAAATGGAAATAACAAGTGCAGAATTTGTGATTAGCAATACAGACGTGAAAAAATGTCCGGCAGGTATCTTCCCCGAATATGCCTTCATCGGCCGTTCCAACGTAGGAAAGTCAAGCCTTATCAATATGCTGACCGCCCGCAAAGGACTGGCAATGACTTCCGCTACCCCAGGAAAGACAATGCTAATCAACCACTTTCTTATTAACAAGAACTGGTATCTGGTCGACCTTCCGGGATATGGATACGCCCGTCGCGGACAGAAAGGAAAAGACCAGATACGTACCATAATCGAAGATTATATCTTGGAACGGGAACAGATGACAAACCTCTTTGTCTTGATAGACAGCCGTCTGGAGCCTCAGAATATAGACCTCGAATTTATGGAATGGCTGGGCGAGAACGGAATACCTTTTTCTATCATCTTCACCAAAGCCGACAAACTCAAAGGCGGCCGCCTGAAGATGAACGTCAACGCTTATTTGCGTGAGTTAAGTAAACAGTGGGAAGAACTTCCCCCCTACTTTATCTCCTCCTCGGAAAACCGCACAGGACGGACAGAAATTCTCAATTATATTGAAAACATAAACAAGGAAATCAATTACAAATGAAAAAGAACATTGTATCACTTGCCTTTATGGCAGTATTCTTGCTAATGGGCACTAACAGCCAGGCGCAGTCATGGAAAGACTTGTTAAATAAGGACAACATCTCGAAAGTAGTAAATGCTATCACCGGAACTCCTGAAACGATCGACATGACCGGAACATGGAACTACAAAGGTTCGGCAGTAGAATTTGAATCGGAGAATCTGTTGATGAAAGCAGGAGGCGCCGCAGCCGCTACCATGGCAGAAAACAAGCTCGATGAACAACTAAGCAAAGTAGGGATCAAGGCCGGACAGATGAATTTCACATTCAATGCCGACAGTACTTTCACAAGTACCGTAGGTAAAAAAACACTGAAAGGAACTTATTCTTATGACGCTTCCGCAAAACAGGTAGACCTGAAATTCTTGAAACTGCTGAATCTCCACGCGAAAGTAAATTGCAGCTCCAGCTCATTGGAATTATTGTTCAACTCGGACAAACTGCTCAAATTATTAGCGTTTATCGGAAGTAAAAGCAATAGTACCGCTTTGAAAACAGTCAGCTCACTGGCCGATAATTACGACGGAATGATGTTGGGGTTCGAGCTCTCTAAATAACAAAAGAGAGTCGTTTAATACTATTTCGCACTCCATAAAGTACATTTTAAGGAAAAAGCACTACCTTTGTCACTTGTAATCACTAAAAAGAAGGAAAAATGAAAAAGGTACTTTTTTTAATGACCTTATTAGTAATGGGAGTAAGTTTTGCATTTGCACAAACAAATGCCGACATTAAATTTGACAAAACAACCCATGATTTCGGTAAGTTTTCCGAAAACAGTCCGGTTGTCAGTTGCACATTCACCTTTACTAATATCGGTGACGCTCCTTTGGTAATTCATCAGGCAGTAGCCTCTTGCGGATGTACCGTACCTGAATATACGAAAGAACCTATCATGCCCGGAAAAAAAGGCACGATCAAGGTAACTTATAACGGAACAGGTAAATATCCGGGACATTTCAAGAAATCAATCACTCTGCGTACCAATGCCAAAACAGAAATGGTAAGGCTATATATCGAGGGCGACATGACGGCCAAAGATGCCAAATAAGAAAAAATAGGCGATAACATAAAGGAGAATCTTTCGGTTCTCCTTTTTTTTTGTTTACTTTGAGGACGAATATATAAAATTGACACATTAGCAAATTATAAAACTATGAAACAAGAAGAAGACAAATTCACCTGGTTACCCGAGAATGCGTTCAGAGAGTTGAAACCTGGGGAAGTGTACAACCCGTTGATGGGTCCCTCTAAAAATTATCCGGAAGTTAATATCTGGTCAGTAGCATGGGGTATCGCCACGGCAATCCTTTTCTCGGCTGCCGCCGCTTATCTGGGATTAAAAGTAGGTCAGGTGTTCGAAGCAGCTATCCCGATTGCAATTATTGCCGTAGGAGTTTCCGGAGCTGCCAAAAGAAAAAATGCTTTAGGAGAAAATGTTATTATCCAGTCAATAGGGGCTTGTTCCGGTGTAATCGTTGCCGGAGCTATCTTTACCCTCCCCGCCCTCTATATTCTTCAGGCTAAGTATCCCGAAATGACCGTCACCTTTATGCAGGTATTTATCAGTTCCCTGCTGGGCGGTGTATTGGGTATCCTGTTCCTGATTCCTTTCCGCAAATATTTCGTTAGCGACATGCATGGCAAATATCCTTTTCCGGAAGCCACTGCCACTACTCAGGTATTAATTTCGGGAGAAAAAGGCGGTAGTCAGGCTAAACCGTTGTTAATGGCAGGAATGATCGGCGGATTATATGACTTTATCGTAGCCACATTCGGTTGGTGGAACGAGAATTTCACGACTCGCGTATGCAGTGCCGGCGAGATGTTGGCGGAAAAAGCAAAACTCGTATTCAAGGTCAATACAGGTGCGGCAGTACTCGGTTTGGGATATATCGTCGGATTGAAATATGCTTCGATCATTTGTGCCGGTTCATTGGCTGTCTGGTGGATTATCATTCCGGGAATGTCTGCTATCTGGGGAGACAGCGTGCTGAATGCATGGAATCCGGAGATTACTTCTACGGTAGGCATGATGAGTCCGGAAGAAATATTCAAGTATTACGCCAAGAGTATCGGTATCGGTGGTATCGCTATGGCAGGTGTGATCGGCATTATCCGTTCCTGGGGAATCATCAAGAGTGCTGTCGGACTGGCTGCCAAAGAAATGGGTGGTAAAGGAAATGTAGAGAAAAAAATTATCCGTACGCAACGGGATCTTTCGATGAAAATTATTGCGATTGGTTCTATCATCACATTGATACTGATTGTGTTATTTTTCTACTTCGATGTGATGCAGGGAAATCTGGTGCATACATTGGTAGCAATCGTTTTAGTGGCCGGCATTTCTTTCCTGTTTACTACGGTAGCCGCCAATGCAATCGCCATTGTAGGCACAAACCCGGTATCGGGAATGACACTGATGACATTGATTCTGGCTTCCGTAGTCATGGTAGCCGTTGGATTGCGAGGTCCTTCGGGAATGGTCGCTGCGTTAGTTATGGGTGGTGTGGTATGTACGGCACTATCCATGGCGGGAGGTTTTATCACTGACTTGAAGATCGGTTACTGGTTGGGAAGTACTCCTGCCAAACAGGAGACATGGAAATTCCTGGGGACAATCGTTTCTGCTGCAACCGTAGGCGGTGTAATGATTATCTTGAACAAGACATACGGATTCACAAGCGGCGCACTCGCTGCTCCACAGGCAAATGCAATGGCAGCAGTTATCGAACCGTTGATGAGCGGTGTTGGTGCTCCTTGGTTGTTATACGGTATCGGAGCTGTTTTAGCTATCATTTTGACTCTTTGTAAAATTCCTGCTTTAGCTTTCGCATTGGGTATGTTTATTCCTTTGGAATTGAACGTACCATTGGTTGTGGGTGGTGCTGTAAACTGGTATGTCACTTCCCGCAGCAAAGACGCAGCATTGAATACGGAAAGAGGAGAAAAAGGAACTCTGTTGGCGTCCGGTTTCATTGCCGGAGGTGCATTAATGGGGGTAATCAGTGCCGCTATGCGTTTCGGTGGCGTTAATCTGGTGAATGAAGCATGGTTGAACAATACTTGGTCCGAAGTGTTGGCATTAGGAGCATACGCTTTATTAATCCTCTATTTCATCAAAGCTTCAATGAAAGTTAAATAAGTAATATGCGGAGACTGCTATCTATCATAATATGAATTATCACTGTTATGGCATTTGCACAACAGCCCGTTGAATCAACTTCAAACGAGTCCGACCCTATGCTAAGAATCGGAAAGTCTTACTTGGGGACCAGATACGTGGCCAACACGTTGGACCGGAACGAAGTAGAGCAACTGGTTATCAACACCAAAGAAGTAGATTGCCTGACCTTTGTAGAATATACACTGGCGCAAGCACTCGGTTCTTCTTTTGCCGATAACTTGCAAAGGATACGTTACCGGGACGGTATCATCAATGGATACCCCTCCCGCCTGCATTATACTTCCGACTGGATTGATAATGGTCTCCGCAACGGTTTTCTGACTGACGTTACAGCCCGAAACAGTTCCCATACTACGAAACTTTCTCTTTCATATATGTCCACGCATCCCAAACAATATAAAAAATTGGTTGATTCTCCGGAAAATGTAACACAAATGGCAGAATACGAGAAAGCATTATCCGGAAAAACTGTATCTTGGTTGCCGAAAAGCGAATTACCGGAAAACGGATTACCCTGGATTATGAACGGAGATATTATCGCTATCACTACGAAGCTTCCCGGACTGGACATAGCCCATGTGGGAATAGCCTATTACGTAAACGGAAAACTGCATCTGCTGCACGCTTCTTCCACGCTGGGAAAAGTGGTTGTCAGCGAGAAGCCTTTCAATCACATGTTGAACAATAATAAATCGTGGACAGGTATACGTGTTGTCCGAATGTCTCACTCTAAAAATAACTGATTATGAAACGACTTAAACATTTCCTTCTCGCCTCATGCTTGTTGCCCGGCTTTCTGGCTGCGCAAGGAGGCGCAAACGCCTACTTTCTGGAACTTGCTCCGGATGCCCAATCAGCAGGTATGGCCGGCACGGGATTAGCTATCACCGACAATGGAAGTACAGCTATCTTTCATAATGCTTCTACCATTGTTTTCTCACAAGAAGTAATGGGCGCAAGTTATTCGTACGCTGACATAAACAAAGATTACTCGATGCACAGCGCATCTGTTTTCTATAAAATCGGAAGAGAAGGGAATCATGGCTTCACAGTAGGTTTCCGTCATTTTAAGAATCCGAAGCAAAGACTGGACGGTGATCAGAACGATAACTTCCGCCCGCATATATGGGATCTGGAAGCCGGATATTTCAGTACTGTAGCCAAGAACCTGTCCTTGTCTCTAACATTCAGATATTTACAGGCTAAAGCTTGGAAGGATGCGGACACCAAAAACTCGGAGCAACTTATCACCGCAATATGGCTCTTTTGGATGAAATGGCTTCCTGGAGCATCGGTTTCCAGGCTGCTAACTTAGGAAAAAAGATAGACGGTTACAAACTTCCCGCCAAACTAGGCCTGGGAGGTGCAATCGACCTGCCATTCAGCATGGAGAACCGTCTGCAAGTGGCACTCGACTTCAACTATCTGCTTCCTTCCGAAATCCGCCAACTTCAGGCAGGAATCGGCGCCGAATATAACTTCCTGAAATACGGGGTAGTCCGTGCAGGATACCACTTCGGAGATAAAGACAAGGGAGTAGGCAACTACGGAACACTTGGCTGCGGAATAAACTTCTGGCCGATCCGTGCCGACTTCTCCTACGCACTGGCAGACAAAGACTGTTTCATGCACCGTACTTGGCAGCTTGGCATTGGAATAGTATTCTAAGTTCACCCTCGAGGCGTTGCTTCACTTCGTCCATAGGCACATCGTGCTTCAACTCCTGACGCAGAGAAGTGACGCCTTTATCAATAAACCCGCAAGGATGAATGTAGCTGAAATAGCGCAAATCCGTATTCACATTCAGGGCCAGCCCGTGCATAGTGACATAATGACTACTCCTCACTCCTATCGCGCAAATCTTACGGGCACGAGACGTATTACCTTCCAGCCAGACACCCGTCGCTTTCTCCAGACGTCCCGCTTCAATGCCATAAGATGCGCAGACACGTATCACCGCTTCTTCCAGCAGATGAACATATTCCTTCAATCCCAACCGAAACTCCTCCAGATTCAGAATCGGGTAGCAAACTAACTGTCCGGGGCCATGATAAGTAATGTCCCCGCCCCGGTCAATATGGTAAAGCGTAGCATCAATAGCTTTTAGTTGTTCCTCACTCAACAACATATTATTTTCCTTTCCGCTACGTCCCAAAGTGTAAACGTGAGGATGTTCGCACATAATGATATGGTTCTCGTACGGTTCTCCTTCCGCTTTCGCACGGACTATCCCGTCGAACCATTCCGTCTGCTGTTGCCATGCCTCGGCATACGGTATCAAATTCCAATCGATAAAAACTGTTTTCATAAAAACAAAGGTAAGAAATAAAAAGAAAATGTGTACATTTGTTGGCCGAATATAACAAACACAACTATGAAAATGGATTTTCCACAGGTAGACTTACCTACTGAAGTATTAGCATGGACGAACGTCACGGAAGACATTCTGAATATTTATAAGCAATCTTGCCGATTGCAAGCCTGTATTGTAGCCATATGTACGGAGGGGTCGATGAAGGCATCGATTAACCTGCTTGATTATGAAATCCGTCCGAATGACCTGATTACATTACTGCCGGGAACAATCATCCAGTTTCGGGAAAGAACAGAAAAGGTATGTCTTTGTTTCGTCGGTTTCTCCGCTCATTGTACCGGACGGGTCAACTTGATGAAAAATATTGGAAACGCTTATCCTAAACTTTTAGAACAACCGGTGGTACCGCTTTCCGAAGATGTTGCCGGTTATCTGAAAGACTATTTCGCCTTATTATCCCGGGCCAGTTGCAATGAAAACTTCGATATGGACCCGGAACTGGTAGAATTGTCACTCCAGACTATTCTGACAAGTATTCGGCTGATATACCACAACTATCCCGGAGAAAACAGCAGCTCAAACCGCAAAAAAGAAATTTGCCGGGAACTGATCCAATCTATCACTGAGCATTACAAAAATGAACGCCGTGCGCAATTCTATGCTGATCAATTAGGAATCTCCCTCCAACACCTGAGTACCACGGTGAGGCAAGTAACGGGCAAAAGTGTATTGGATACCATTGCTTACATTGTTATCATGGACGCCAAAGCAAAACTGAAAGGGACCAATATGACTATACAAGAAATAGCCTATTCGCTGAACTTCCCCAGCGCTTCTTTCTTCGGCAAGTATTTCAGACGATATGTGGGAATGACACCATTGGAATTCAGAAACAGATAACTTCATAAAAAGGGAGTGGCTAAATGGAGGCTGGCTGAAAGTCGGGGTGGTAGGTAGATACACAATGCTGATAATAAATAATTTATGTATTCACCTACCACCTCCCCCTACGGGTACTCCTCCTTCCTGAAGGAGAATTTTAGATACTATCGACTTTTTAGTCAGTCATTTCCCTGTTTGAAAGAAACCAGGCCAATAATCAAAGACTTCTTCTTCCCAGACTCAACGAATTAAGTACCACGCTCACACTGGAAAAGGCCATTGCCGCACTCGCCAGCATCGGGTTCAACAGCAAGCCGTTCAATGGGAACAGGACACCGGCAGCAATAGGAATACCAATCAAGTTATAGATAAACGCCCAGAAAAGGTTCTGATGAATCAACTTTACTGTTTGCTTCGATAACTGAAAGGCTTTAGGAAGCAACAACAGATCAGAAGTCATCAAGGTAACCATAGCTACATCCATAGCAATATCCGTCCCTTTCCCCATAGCGATACTGACGTCTGCCAGTGCCAGAGCTTGTGAATCGTTAATGCCGTCACCTACCATTGCCACTTTCTTTCCCTGCAATTGCAGTTCACGTATAAATTCGGCCTTGTCGTCGGGCAAAGCGTCAGCTACAAAACGTTCGATTCCCAACCGAGAAGATACTGCCAACGCAGTACGTTGTCCGTCACCGGTAAGCATACAAATATCAATACCCTGACGTTTCAGTTCTTTCACCGCTTCGGCGGATGTTGCTTTAATAGGATCGGAAACCGCAATAATAGCCAACAGTTCGTTCTCGCAACCAAAGTAAATGATACCATTACCGTCCGATTCATAACGAACCAACATATCAGCCATTACATCGCTCACGATAACACCGAAATCTTTCAGGAGTTTATGGCTACCTACCCAGTAAGTACGTCCCTGATAAGACACCTTGATTCCTTTCCCCGTAATACTTTCAAAGCTGTCCAGCGTAGCGGGTTTGATCTCCTCCTCCTCTTGGAGTGCAGCAACAATCGCACCCGCCAACGGATGTTCTGATTTCAGTTCCGCAGCCAGAAGCACATTTTTGAAATGTGGTTCCTGAGGCTGTGCCCATAACCAGCCGGTAGCGGTAGGATGCCCTTCGGTCAGTGTTCCGGTCTTATCCAATACCACTACATTTACTTTGCGCATCTGTTCCAAAGCAACTGCATCCTTGATCAAGATATGTTGTCCGGCAGCCTTACCGATACCCACCATTAATGCAGTAGGCGTAGCAAGTCCTAAAGCGCACGGACAGGCAATCACAAGAACAGACACAGCCGACATTATCCCATAAGACATATATTCGCTACCGCCGATAACAACCCAAAGGATAAATGTCAGAATAGCAATTCCCAGCACAACAGGGACAAAGATCCCTGTAATACGGTCGACAATACGCTGCACCGGAGCTTTACTTCCCTGAGCTTCCTGCACCATGTGAATGATACGGGCAAGCACTGTTTCACTACCCACCTGCGTGGCACTGATAATAAATGAACCACGCTGATTGATAGTTCCTGCCAGTACTTTATCACCTTTCTTCTTTTCCACAGGAATCGGCTCACCGCTAATCATACTTTCGTCCACATACGAATCACCCTCGGAGAGCTGACCGTCCACGGGAATCTGTTCTCCCGGACGAACGACTACCAAATCTCCTACTTGCAGTTGGTCTATCAATATTTCTTCTTCCACTCCGTTACGCAATACACGGGCTACTTTAGGTTGCATTCCCATTAACTTGCGAATCGCATTCGATGTATTTCCCTTGGCACGTTCTTCCATAAGTTTCCCGGTCAGGACGAAAGCTATAATTACCGCAGAGGCCTCATAATAAACATGAGGTTCCAGTCCGCGGGCATACCAGAACTCAGGGAAGAAAGTATTAAAGAGACTGAACAAGAAAGCAATGGACGTACTTAGCGCAACCAACGTATCCATATTGCTCCGTCCTATTTTTGCCTGTTTCCAGGCTCCCGTGTAAAAACCGCCGCCGAAAAGTACCAATACAGGAATAGTCAGTACCAACTGAATTTCATTAGAGTATGGCACATGCATCAATACCATTGAGAAAATAAGCAAAGGGACTACCAGAATCCACGCACCGATTACCTTCCGCTTCAGACGAAGATAACGCCTATGTTGTTCCTCCTCCTGACGTTCTTCTTTATGAGCTTCCTCTACAATCAAGTCGTAACCTGCTGCAAGCACTGCCGCACGAATCTCCCCGGGAGCCAGTTTATCGCTCTCATAAGAAACGGTTAATGTATTGGTAGCAAAATTGACAGAAGCCTCTATGACCCCCGGCAACTTCCTGACTGTTCTTTCTACATTATTTGCACATCCCGCACAATGCATATTGAGCACGGGAAAATTCTTCTTTACCATATTATTATCTATATTTATAAGAGTTTCTCCCCAACCCTCTCCAAAAGAGAAAGCCGGGGAGAGACCACATTCTATTTATAAAACAAGCAAATACGGGTATTTGTTCAATTACTTCTTATCCGCTTTTTTATCGTCTTTCTTTGTTTCTTTTACAAATTCAGCTTCATAATTGAACTTCTTAAACCCTGCCTGCAAGTTCTTTACATTTGTTTTATCCGCGTCGTAAGTGATAGTGACGGTTTTGGTTTTCACCTCAGTCGACAAGTCCTTCAGCCCCTTCTCAAAGCGCATATTGTCCTTCACTTTCTTTTCACACTTTTCACAATGCATCTGAGCCACTTTGAACACTACAACACGAATATCTTTCGCCAATACGGCAGTCACACCCAAAAGAGCCACCACGCAAGTGGCTATCCATCTTCTTGTTTTCATTTTTCTTATTAGTTTAAAATTCTATGATTCATTTTGATACATTCTTCTTATTCACCGTTTCTTGCCAGATTGAAACGTATGCCGACATAGGCTTTTGCACCGTGCACAGGTCCCCAAATCATGGTAGAATCGAAATTATCTCCCCAAGGATTCGCTGCATCAATGATCGGGTTCTTCTGCTTGAAGTTCGTCAGATTCTCGCCTCCCACATAGATAGACCAGCGACGGAAATAACGAGTCACCTGCATACTAAGCTGTTCGAAGCTACCATAACGACGACTCCATGAGAGTTGCCCGTCCGCCAATTCGTAAGGAGCAGGCATTCTGCCCCCGCCATTAAGTTGCAAGGTCGCATCAAACTGCCAGATTCCCAACGGAGTCTGATAAGAAGCCGTCAACAATCCTTTATACTTGCCGGTTAGTGGTTTCTCCATTCGCTGACCTTTATAAGTAGTTTGTGCGTCCGTCAACCGATAGGCTCCGGTCAGAGTGAAACCTTTGAAGAAAGGATAGCTTGCTTCCACCTGGAATACGTGCGAATACGAACGTCCGTCCAGATTATAAAAAGCCACTTCATGAGGATTACTATCCATATCTACAACAACTTGCTTCCGGAAATCCGTATAATAATATTCTGCGTTGACATTCAGCGTCTTACCGAATACCGGAATATAAGTAGAAACACTGGCACCCAAGTTCCATGCTTCTTCCATATCCAGATTTTTCGCAATCTCCACCTTCCGGCTACTGGAAAGTAAGTAGTTGTTTTCTGCCAGCACATGATTTGTACGGTATCCCTTACCGGCAGAAAGCCGGAAGTGTACATAATCATTCGGATTATATTTAAGATGCGCGCGCGGAGTCACAAAGAAACCGTGTTTACTGCTATAATCTCCCCGAAGACCGGCCATTAACATCCATTGGTCATTCAGATTCAAGGTATATTGCACATACGCACCGGGAACAGCCTCTTTATCAGAAGCTTTGAGAGGGGTATCCGCGTTATTATTCAAACGATAATGCTGATCGTATGCGTCATAGTTAAAGCTCAATCCTGCGGAGAAACTATTCTGCGGATTAAATTCCGTTTCAAACATCAGAGAAGCGTATGTATTAGTCTGGTCTACATTATACAATTTC
>OHAV01000523.1_pt1 | contig 15743 bp, 14 predicted proteins | sample 1577271 | NCBI WGS metagenome assembly OHAV01 (sample SAMEA3879537, study PRJEB24766) | human gut metagenome | biome: human-associated habitat; feature: feces | place: USA | collected 1985/1987 | reverse complement strand
GGTTTTACTTTTCTTTTTCAATAGAAGTGTTTACTTTTGTTGTTACAAAAAAACGTTGAATAAATATTATCTAATACTCGCTAATCATGTTGACTCAAATTATTAACGGCAAGATTTTTACTCCGCAAGGTTGGCTGGACGAAGGCTCTGTACTGATACGGGATAATAAAATATTGGAAGTGACTAACTGTGACCTGGCACTGATCGGTGCAAAATTGATTGATGCTAAAGGGATGTATATTGTACCCGGATATGTGTGTATGCATGCTCATGGCGGTGGTGGTCACGATTTTAATGAATGTACGGAAGAGGCGTTTCGCGCAGCTGTAAAAGCGCATCAGAAGCATGGGGCGACCAGTATTTTCCCAACTTTGTCTTCTTCTCCTTTTTCAGAAATCCGTAAGGCGGTAACTGTGTGCGAAACCTTGATGAACGAGAAGGACAGTCCTGTGTTGGGGTTGCATGTAGAAGGTCCTTATCTGAATCCGAAAAGAGCAGGTGAGCAGTTTGCCGGGAAATTGAAGAATCCTGATAAAGAGGAATATACTTCTTTATTGGAAAGTACTGACTGCATCAAGCGTTGGGACGCTTCACCTGAACTTCCGGGCGCGTTGGAATTTGCCCGCTATTTGAAATCAAAAGGTATATTAGTGGCTGTGTCACATACAGAATCGGAATACGAGGGGATAAAAGCTGCGTTTGAAGCTGGGTTTACTCATACTGCCCATTTCTATAACGGTATGCCGGGATTCCATAAATGTCGTGAATATAAATACGAAGGGACAGTGGAAAGTGTTTATCTGACAGACGGAATGACCATTGAATTGATTGCCGACGGTATCCATTTACCTGCTACTATTCTTCGGTTGGCTTATAAGTTGAAGGGAGTGGAAAAAACTTGTTTGGTTACGGATGCTTTGGCATATGCCGCTGCTGATGGAATGGAAATAACAGATCCTAATGTGATTATAGAAGATGGTGTATGCAAAATGGCTGATCATTCTTCATTGGCAGGTAGCATAGCAACCATGGATGTATTGGTACGGACAATGGTAAAAGCTGGTATTCCGCTGGCCGATGCCGTGCGGATGGCTTCTGAAACTCCGGCACGGATTATGGGAGTGGATGACCGGAAGGGGGCATTGCAGAAAGATATGGATGCCGATGTGTTGATTTTGGATAGAGAACTGAATATCCGGGCGGCTTGGGCTATGGGCAGGCTGGTGGAGGATACGAATACTTTGTTTTAAAATAGAAGATAAAGGGAGAATTAGTATCCTTATTGTGTGGACAAGATGCCTTGACTGTTTCGGAAAACAATCAAGGTATCTTTTTTTCGGGTTTAACTCGTCATTATCAAGAGGATTTGCTACATTTGCAACTTGTTAAAATGAGAACCAAATAATAAAAAACGATATGAACGGAGATTTTAGAGAGGATTTGAAGAGAGCCTGTGAAGTGATGCAGAAGGGAGGAGTGATTCTTTATCCTACTGATACTATTTGGGGAATAGGTTGTGATGCAACTAATCCGGAGGCGGTGAAACGAGTTTATGATATAAAGAAGCGTGCTGACAGTAAGGCGATGCTTGTATTGGTGGACAGTACGGTAAAAGTAAATTTTTATGTTAGTGATGTACCTGCGGTAGCTTGGGATTTGATTGAGTTTACCACAAAACCATTGACTATTATTTATGATGGGGCACGTAATTTGCTGGCTGAGGACGGCAGTGTAGGTATTCGTGTTACGGCTGAGGAATTCTCCAAACAACTTTGTTTCCGGTTTCGTAAAGCTATTGTGTCGACTTCTGCCAATATCAGCGGTCAGCCTTCACCTGCCAACTTCAGTGAAATCAGTGAAGAAGTAAAACAAGCTGTAGACTATATTGTGGAGTATAGACAAGATGAAGTGGGGCATCCCAAACCATCCAGCATTATCAAACTGGGTAAAGGGGGAGAAGTGAAGATTATTAGAGAGTAAAAAAAGGAATGGACGCAATTATAGACGAAAATAAGAAAAGTTGGTTACAGCGCTTTATCTTATGGCGCGAAAAGAAGATAAAAGAGAAACACTTTATTCTTATATTAAGTTTTCTTGCTGGTATTTTTACGGCATTGGCCGCATGGTTTCTGAAGTTTCTAGTAGAATGGATCAAGGAATTTCTGACTGAAAATTTTGATTCTACAGGAGTCAACTGGTTGTATTTGGTGTATCCGGTTTTTGGTATTTTTCTTACCGGATTGTTCATTCGTTATATTGTGAAAGATGACATCAGTCATGGGGTGACGAAAATATTATATGCCATATCCCGTCGCCAAAGCCGCATCAAGCGGCATAATACATGGTCGTCTGTGATAGCCAGTGCCATTACTATCGGTTTTGGTGGTTCCGTAGGTGCAGAGGCTCCGATTGTGCTGACCGGATCGGCTATCGGTTCTAATTTGGGAAGTGTATTCAAGATGGAGCATAAGACCCTGATGCTGTTGGTGGGGTGTGGTGCGGCAGGTGCTGTGGCCGGTATTTTTAAGGCTCCTATTGCAGGCTTGGTTTTTACTTTGGAAGTCTTGATGATTGATCTGACGATGGCATCATTGTTGCCTCTTCTTGTTTCCTGTGTCACGGCAGCTACTGTTTCTTATATTCTTACCGGTCCCGATGCCATGTTCAAGTTCCATATGGATGAACCGTTTCTGATGGAGCGCATTCCTTCGGCAATTCTGTTAGGCATTGCGTGCGGGTTGGTTTCTTTGTATTTTACGCGGGCTATGAATTCTGTGGAGAATATATTTCGTCGATATAGTAATCCGTATATCAAGCTGGCTATAGGCGGTGCAATGCTGAGCATATTGATTTTCTTGTTTCCTCCATTGTATGGTGAAGGATATGATACTATTAATTTATTGCTGAATGGCGTAACCAATCATGACTGGAATACAGTAATGAATAACTCTATCTTTTATGGGTTCGATAATTTGTTACTCGTTTATTTGGCCATGATTGTACTTTTCAAAGTCTTTGCTTCCAGTGCAACGAATGGCGGTGGTGGTTGCGGGGGAATTTTTGCTCCCAGTTTGTTCTTGGGGTGTATCACCGGGTTTATCTTCGCTCATTTCTGTAATGAACTGCATGTAGGTCCTTATATCCCGGAGAAAAATTTTGCCTTGTTGGGAATGGCGGGATTGATGTCGGGAGTAATGCATGCTCCGCTGACTGGTATTTTTCTGATTGCAGAACTGACTGGCGGGTATGATTTGTTCCTTCCGCTGATGATGGTATCTGTCAGCTCTTATCTTACCATTATGATATTCGAGCCGCATAGTATTTATTCTATGCGTTTGGCTAAGAAAGGTGAATTGATAACGCATCATAAAGACAAGGCCGTATTGACTCTGATGAATATTGACAGTGTGGTTGAAACTGATTTTGAGAAAGTGCGTCCTGATATGGATTTAGGTGAAATGGTTAAAGTCATTTCGCAGGCTAAACGCAATTTGTTTCCGGTAGTGGATGTCAATGGAGAACTTTTGGGCATTGTGGTATTGGATGATATCCGTAATATTATGTTCCGTCAGGAATTATACCATCGTTTCAAGGTGGAAAAATTTATGATTTCTCCTCCGGCACGGATCAATGTTACTGATTCAATGGAAGAAGTGATGAAGAAGTTTGATGATACAAAGGCCTGGAACCTGCCTGTGATTAATGAAGAGGGAAAATACAAAGGGTTTGTTTCCAAGTCCAAAATATTTAATTCGTACCGGCAGGTGTTGGTTGATTTCTCTGAAGATTAAATAATGTAAGTATATGGAAAAGAAAGATTTGCGGATCGTATATATGGGTACTCCCGATTTTGCGGTGGAGAGCCTGAAAAGATTGGTTGAAGGAGGCTATAATGTAGTAGGTGTGATAACTATGCCCGACAAACCGATGGGACGACATGGCAGTGTGCTGCAACCTAGTCCGGTGAAAGAATATGCTGTTTCTCAAGGTCTGAGGATACTTCAGCCGGAGAAATTGAAGGATGAGGCTTTTATAGAGGAACTCCGGTCTTTACAAGCCGATTTACAAATTGTAGTTGCTTTCCGTATGCTTCCCGAAATAGTATGGAATATGCCGCGTTTGGGCACATTTAACTTGCATGCATCTTTATTACCTCAATATAGAGGAGCTGCTCCTATAAATTGGGCGGTGATAAACGGAGATACGGAAACTGGTATTACGACTTTTTTCTTGAAACATGAGATAGATACCGGTGAGATTATCCAACAGGTGCGCGTTCCTATTGCTGATACGGATAATGTGGAAATAGTACATGATAAGCTGATGTATTTGGGGGGAGATTTGGTTTTGGAAACCGTGGATGCTATTTTGAATGGAAGTGTGAAACCTGTTCCTCAGGAAAGTTTGATCCGGCAGGAAACGGAGTTGCGTCCGGCACCGAAAATATTTAAAGAAACTTGCCGTATAGACTGGAATAAAGGTGTGAAGCAGATTTATGACTTTATTCGCGGGCTGTCTCCTTATCCGGCTGCATGGACCGAACTGTGTGTGGCTGATGGAACACGTCAGGTTTTAAAAATATATGAAACGGAGAAAGTTTTTGCTTCCCATGAGATGAATATAGGCGATATCCGTACGGATATGAAGACCTATTTTCAGGTGGCTGTAAAAGATGGTTTTATTAATGTGCTTACTTTGCAGCTGGCAGGAAAGAAACGTATGAATGTGGCTGATTTTTTGAGAGGCTACAGAACTTCGGATAATAATAAGGTAGAATAAATGATAAAGGCTGTATCGAAAGATTTTCGGATACAGCCTTTTCGTTACAATAAGACAAGGAGTTGTTAAGAATCATTTAATTTTTGTGTTGGATATACCTTTCTGTATGAACGGAAAGTTTGTAGATTTACTTTTATTATAACTTACTGTAACGGTTTCTTCGCCATTGTTAATGGTATTCATTTTTATTTTAAATCCTTGTAGCTTACCCTCTTTATATCCGGGAACATCCAATAAAGGGAAGGATACATAACCGGAACTCGGATATTCCTGTCTGTCACCTTCGGCATTGTGGCGTAATTCTACAGCCATATATCCGTTTGCGTCAGGAACAGTTCCTTCTGTGGCTACAAGGCTGATCCGATGTTTGATATTAGAGTTGAAACCTAATATTTGGAACATAAGGGTCAGGTGTGTCTTACCCATAATGGGAGTGATGAGGTTGATTCCATCATGTCCGTAAATATCTTCATCGTTTTCTTTTAGTGTATCCATTGGTTTGGTTAAGATCTTCTGCAAGTAATCTATAGAAATAAAAGGTCCTTTCTTACTTGCATCTCCGGTCGGATTGGCTGCATTTATATAGGTATAAAAAATACGTTGTCCCGGATTATTTGTTTCAAAACGTGTTAATTTATCGGGATTCACTACGTATGCGATTCCATCATTATCGCTTTCTATCACTGCTTCACCGGGTACTTCACTGGGAGTTACTACGGTTGCTAAAGCGGCGTTAAAAGGCATTTCTGCTTGTATGTCGTAGATGTCATCATCATAGTCATTCAGGCAAGACTGAGTAAATGGAATCAGCATTACCATAATTATTACAAGAACTGTCGCTTTATATTTTCTCATATTTTCTGTTTCTAGAATTGTTTCTATCGCTTAAATGCGAAGATAGTAAGTTTACTGCTTGTAAAAATGTTAAATCTGCTTAAGCAAAAATTTTATTCTTCCGGATGCAGTATTTTTGCAGTCTTATCATTTATCCAATAAAGAAGTGTCACAAACAATGAATGAAACAGAATTGGTGGAACGTTGCGGCAAGGGCGATAACCTTGCACGCAAGCAATTGTATGAGCGTTATGCCGGGCAATTGATGGCCATTTGTGTTCGTTATACAGGTGATAGGGAAGTGGCACAGGATGTCTTACATGATGGATTTTTGAATATATTTCGTTCATTCAGTCAATTTACTTATAAAGGAGAGGGGTCATTGAAAGCATGGCTGACACGTATTATGGTAAATGAAGCACTGGGCTATCTTCGCAAGAAAGCTTCTACAAATCAGGAAGTGATAGTCGAAGAGTTGCCCGATGTGATAGATGGAGATGAGGATGATTTTGAGCAAATACCCCAATCTGTTTTAATGCAATTCATTAAAGAGCTTCCGGATGGATATAGAACGGTCTTTAATTTATATGTATTAGAAGAAAAGGGACATAAGGAGATTGCTGAAATGCTAGGAATTACAGAACATACGTCATCATCTCAATTATACAGAGCCAAAACCTTATTGATGAAAAAAATAAATGATTATAGAAAGAGGATATAGGAATGAAAGAAAAAGATAAATGGATAAAAAATTTCCGCATCCGGATGGAGGGCTATTCGGAACCGGCTCCTGCTGATCTTTGGGAACAGTTGGAAAAGGAACTGGATACGGTTCCGAAAGTAATTCCGATGTGGCGCCGCTGGCAGGCTGTAGCAGCTGTTGCCTTGTTAGTGGTTGTGTCTTCATTGACCGTATGGTTTTGGCAGTCACCTTCTGCAAACTATTTGGAGAAACAGTCGGCAGAGTTGAATGTAATGCACGAACCCGATGAGTTGGTGCCGGGATCAATCACTCCTGAGCAACCTATGGCCTTGGTAGTTCCTGCTGCCCGCTCTGGGAAAAAACAACATGTAAAAGTTGGTGGGGTTGCTAAGGCAGAGGCATTGGCTGCCGAACAGGAGGTTTTGCTAAATAAAGAGGTGGAAGAGATACAAATAGAGGAAAATTATATTGAAGAGCAGAAAGAGGAATCTGTTATAGTGGAACAAAAACAGCAGAAACAGGCCGGCAGATCTTCCTATTCGGCTGCCAAAACGAATTACGCTTACGTGGCTCCTCATAGAAAGAAGGACAGAAACTGGTCGGTAGGACTTTCTACCGGTAATGGAACCTTTTCATCCTCGACTAGTATGGATGGATATTTGCCTTTGCCTAATGGCACAAGGAATGCAACAATGAATAGCGCTTATGGAGTGGAAACAAGGGCTGAAATTGATAAGCTGGTTCAGTTCAATAACTTGTCGGAAGGAAAGGATGCGCAGTCTGATATAAAATATCGTATGCCTGTTACTTTTGGAGCTTCCCTTCGTTTTGATTTAAGTGATGATTGGGCTGTAGAAACCGGGGTGACTTATACCCAGCTTTCATCCGAAACACGTTCGGGAACCGAAAAAAACAATTATGGTTGGGAAGAGAAACTGCATTATGTGGGTATTCCTCTGAAAGTGAACCGGAATATATGGAGTAACAAGCGGTTTGAAGTGTATGCCTCGGCAGGTGGAGCGGTAGAAAAATGTGTGTCTGGAAAGCGGAGCATTATCGGCAGTGTTTCTACATCAAATGCAGGAAAAGATGAACAGTTTTCGGGAGGGGAGGAAAATGTCAAAGTGAAACCTTTGCAATGGTCTTTGTCCGCAGCGGCAGGTGCGCAGTTTAAGATTACGGAGAAATTGGGTATTTATGCGGAGCCGGGAGTTGTTTATTACTTTGATGACGGCAGTAATGTAAATACGATTCGCAAGGAACATCCTTTTAATTTTAATATACAGTTGGGTGTGCGGTTTACTTTGCCGAAATAAAATGAACTTTTTCACTGTTCTTATATAAAATATGGTTATCTTTGTTCTGTATAAAAAGAATAAGAACAGTGAACCATGAATAGACCTCTGATATCCCCTTCTTTGTTGTCTGCCAATTTTGCTAATCTACAGGCAGATATAGAACAAATAAATCGTAGTGATGCCGACTGGCTGCATATTGATATAATGGATGGTGTGTTTGTACCGAATATTTCTTTTGGTTTTCCTGTATTGAAATATGTAGCCGAGTTGTCTGAAAAACCTTTGGATGTACATTTGATGATTGTTAATCCTGAGAAATTCATTAAAGAAGTGAAAGATTTGGGAACAATGATGATGAATGTGCATTATGAAGCCTGTGTACACTTGCATAGAGTGGTGCAACAGATAAAGGATGCCGGAATGAAAGCGGCTGTCACATTGAATCCTTCTACTCCTGTAGCTATGTTGGCCGATATTATCCGTGACGTGGATATGGTGTTGCTGATGAGTGTGAATCCCGGTTTTGGTGGTCAGAAATTTATTGTACATACCCTGGATAAGGTGAGGGAATTACGTGAATTGATAACGAATACAGGTTCGCAGGCATTGATAGAGGTTGACGGGGGAGTGAACCTGGAAACCGGCAGACAGCTTGTAGAGGCTGGAGCGGACGTGCTGGTGGCAGGAAATGCTGTGTTCAAAGCTCCTGATATGTCAGACATGATACATCGGTTGAAATCTCTTTGAGCTTAAAACCAAAGTGCGAAATATAGCGGCTGTAAAGCCTTGTTCCATGTTCCGGTTGACTATACCTCTAGTCGCCGGAATTTTTGTATCCGATCATTTTTTTCAAGGCGCCTTGCCTGTGCTTGTTTCTGGCACGGGAATATTGGGGTGCTTGATTGGCTTGATTGTATTGATGAAATGGCAAGGCTACCTTTCCCGATGGTTATTTGGAGGCATGGTTTTTATGTTTCTATTTTGTGTAGGGGCATTGTTGCTACAGCAAAAATGGCAACGGGTGGACTATGAATGGTCATCAGGGAAGAATATGTATCAAGGGGTGATAGTGGATGTTCCGCAAGAAAAGGCCAAAACATATCTCTGTAAATTGCGGATAGATAAAGAAATGTCTGAGAGGGGGATGGTTCCTGTTAATCGTATGATACTAGTCTATATTATGAAAGATAGTCTTTCTGTAAATTTACGATGTGGAGACCATTTGAACTTTTATACACGTATCTCTACTCCTGAAAGAGAGGTGATTCCGGGAGAATTTGATTATGCGGCTTATCTTTTCAGACAGCAAATTAGCGGAACGGCCGTAATCTTTCCGGGGTATTGGCAATGGACAGGCAAGAAATCGGCATTGACATGGAAACAGCGGGCAGGTGTATGGAGAGAGAAAATACTGGACAGTTATCGGAAGTGGGGATTCTCGGGAGATGAATTTGCCGTATTGTCGGCTTTGACTGTTGGCTATAAAGAGGAACTGAGTGAGGATTTACGTGAAACTTATCAAGTGGCGGGAGTGAGCCATATCTTGGCTTTGTCAGGAATGCATATAGCTGTTTTGTGGGGATTATTGTGTTGGATATTGCGTCCGCTGGATAGAAGTTGCCTGCTGCGATGGGTAAAGTGTGGCATTATTGTGTTGTTGTTATGGACATTTGCTTTTTTAGTGGGCTTGCCTCCCTCGGTTATACGGGCGGTGGTGATGTGTATGTTAATGACAGCGGCGCGTGCGGCAGGAGAACGGACTTTGTCATTGAATACCTTGTCTGTAGCGGCATTCTTTATGCTGCTTTACAATCCTTTTTATCTTTTTGATACCGGGTTCCAGTTGTCATTTCTGGCTGTACTTTCAATTTTGTTTATTTATCCTGTCATTTCCCGGTATTGGCGGGTGCGTCACCCTGTACCTCGTTATATTTGGGGGATAGTGGCAGTTTCGCTGGCGGCACAGTTAGGGACAGCTCCCGTGGTTATTTATAAATTCGCTTATTTTCCTGTTTATTTTTTACCGGCCAATCTGATAGTGGCACCTTTAGTGCTTGTTATAATTTATGGAACGGTAGCAAGTTTTGTCTTGTCTCCTTTTACGGTATTGCATATATGGGTGGTAAAAGGATTGAACGGGGTGTTGCGGTTGCTGAATGACAGTATGCAATGGGTGGGGGATTTGCCTGTATCACATTCCGGCGATATACATTTGTCTTTGCTTCAGGTTGGTATTCTTTATGTATTATTGTTTGTGGTATTATCTTATCTGTTATCTCCTTCACGGAAATCGTTGATTACTGTTTTGTGTGGAATCAATCTTTTTATAGGATTTTCAGGTTGTCTATATTATATGAAAGAGGAGTCTTTTCAGTTAATCCTGGCCCATTCGCAAGTAAAAGTTTCCCCTCAAAAAGATGTTTGGCAACAGGATAGCATTTATCATTATAAAGGTATGAATATATGTGTTTTGGTGGATAACCGCTGGCGGAGCAGATCGGTTGATAGTTTGTTGGATATTGATTATATGTACTTGTGTAAAGGTTTTAAAGGAAAAATTGCCCCATTACAAAAAATATTTAAAATAAGGAAGGTCATACTGGATGCTTCGCTCGGTGGGTATAGATTGAATTTGTTAAAGGACGAGTGTAGAGGTTTGGGATTGGATTATATTGATATGTCTCCGAAAGGTTCTTACCGTATTCTTCTGTGAATAAAGAATTAATTTGTAAATTTGCCATTTCAAAAGAAAAAGATTGAATATGTTATCAAAAGTAATTGCACAGGCTAATATAGACCATGCCGAAAAATGGTTTGAAAGAGCTGATAAAATAGTTATTGTTACCCATGTGTCACCGGATGGTGATGCCATTGGCTCCTCGTTAGGATTATGGCATTTCTTGGAATCACAGGAAAAGACGGTGAATGTCATTGTTCCCAATGCTTTTCCCGATTTCCTGAAATGGATGCCCGGCAGCAAGGATATACTTCTGTACGACCGTTATAAAGAGTTTGCCGACAAATTGATAGCGGAAGCCGATGTCATCTGTTGCCTCGATTTCAATGCACTGAAGCGTATCGACGATATGGCAGATGCTGTGGCCGCTTCTCCGGCACGTAAAATAATGATCGATCATCATCTTTACCCGGAAGAATTCTGTAAGATTACGATGTCTTACCCGAAGATTTCTTCTACTTCCGAATTGATCTTTCGGTTGATCTGCCGTATGGGCTATTTTAGCGACATCTCTAAAGAAGGAGCCGAATGTATCTACACAGGTATGATGACGGATACAGGCGGATTCACCTACAACTCCAACAATCGGGAAATCTATTTTATCATCAGCGAACTTCTTTCCAAAGGGATTGATAAGGATGATATCTATCGTAAAGTATATAATACGTACTCGGAAAGCCGTTTGCGTCTAATGGGGTATGTGTTGTCTAATATGACTGTTTATTCGGACTACAATGCAGCCTTAATCACATTGACAAAAGCCGAACAGAGTAAGTTTAATTATATAAAAGGTGATAGCGAAGGGTTTGTGAATATCCCTCTTACTATTAAAAACGTTTGTTTCTCCTGCTTCCTGCGTGAGGATACGGAGAAGCCGATGATTAAAATTTCCCTTCGTTCGGTAGGGAGCTTCCCATGCAATCAGTTGGCTGCCGAATTTTTCCACGGAGGCGGACATCTCAATGCCTCGGGCGGTGAGTTTTTCGGAACAATGGAGGAGGCCAAAGCTGTCTTTGAGAAAGCACTGGAGAAATATAAACCTTTACTCACAGCAAAAAGCTGAGTGCGGAAGGTTAAAAGTGAATATTGAAAGGTTAAAAGATACGAACTTTCAACATTCCTCTTTCAACTTTTAATGATTTTGAGATACATTTGTGCGGAATATAGCTAATTAACAGATAATGAAGAAACTTATATTTTTATTTCTCTCTGTGATAGCAGCCGGAAGTCTGTTCCAGGCATGCGACAATTCTAAGACTTATGCAGAAATGCTGGAGGATGAAAAGAATGCGGTGAATAAGTTCATCAAAGATAGTGCAATTAATGTGATCTCCTTAGAGGAGTTCGAACGGGATACAATTACCGATCTGTCAAGAAATGAATATGTTGCTTTCTCAAATGGCGTCTATATGCAGATTGTAGATCGTGGAAATGAGGATGATCCGGAAGATACTTTTGCTAATAATAATGTGATTTGTGCCCGCTATCTGGAAAAGAATATAGCGAGTAATGAGTTGACTTGTTTCAATGTTGTCCTTCCTGAATATATTAATGCTTCTGATTATTATAGATCTCCCCTTACATTCCGTTATGTCAACGAAAATTCATCAGCTTATGGAATTGTTTTAAGCACTCCTCTTGATTATGATTATTTGTGGACAGCAAATTCGTACGGAACAGCTATTCCCGGTGGATGGCTGTTGGCATTGCCATACTTGCGGGATAATGCTCATGTACGTTTGATTATTCCTTCAAAAATGGGGCATAGTATTTCGCAACAGAATGTGATTCCATATTATTATGATATCTGGAAGTTTGAAAAAGCAAAAAGTTAAAGCACTAACATTAAATAAATCTATTAGTTAAAACCTATGACTCTAATCAAATCTATCTCTGGAATCCGCGGAACAATCGGCGGAGGAGCGGGCGAAGGATTGAATCCGCTCGACATCGTAAAATTCACTTCGGCTTATGCTACTTTAATACGTAAGACTTGCAAAGTAAAAAGCAATAAGATTGTTGTGGGACGTGATGCCCGCATCTCCGGTGAAATGGTAAAGAACGTAGTAGTCGGTACCTTGATGGGTATGGGCTGGGATGTAGTGGACATTGATTTGGCTTCTACTCCGACTACCGAGCTGGCTGTAACCATGGAAGGTGCCAGTGGAGGTATTATCCTGACTGCCTCACACAATCCCAAGCAGTGGAATGCGTTGAAACTGTTGAATGAAAAGGGCGAATTTCTGAACGCTGCCGAAGGTCAGGAAGTACTCCGCATTGCAGCTGCCGAAGAATTCGATTATGCCGAAGTGGACCAACTTGGCTCGTACCGTCAGGATTTAAGCTACAACCAGAAACATATCGACAGCGTATTGGCGCTTGACCTTGTAGACGTGGAAGCTATCCGAAAGGCAAACTTCCGTGTAGCCATCGATTGTGTAAACTCTGTAGGTGGTATTATTCTGCCGCAACTACTTGAACAACTTGGTGTTCAGCACGTAGAGAAGCTCTATTGCGAACCGACCGGTAACTTCCAGCATAATCCCGAGCCTCTGGAAAAGAACTTGGGTGACATCATGAACCTGATGAAAGGAGGGAAGGCAGATGTTGCATTTGTTGTAGACCCTGATGTAGACCGCCTGGCAATGATTTGCGAAGACGGCAAGATGTACGGTGAAGAATATACACTGGTTACTGTTGCCGACTACGTATTGAAACATACTCCGGGCAATACGGTATCCAATTTGAGTTCGACCCGTGCCTTGCGCGATGTAACTCGCAAGTATGGGCAAGAATATTACGCTTCTGCCGTAGGTGAAGTGAATGTAACTACCAAAATGAAGGAAGTAGGTGCCGTTATCGGTGGCGAAGGAAACGGTGGGGTAATTTATCCGGCCAGCCACTATGGACGTGATGCCTTGGTAGGTATTGCCTTGTTCTTGAGCCATCTGGCACACGAAGGTAAGAAGGTGAGCGAACTCCGTGCATCCTATCCTGCATACTTCATGGCAAAGAATCGTGTAGACTTGACTCCTGAAACAGATGTAGATGCTATTCTTGCCAAGGTGAAGGAGCTGTATAAGAATGAAGAAATCAATGATATAGACGGTGTGAAGATTGACTTCCCCGACAAATGGGTTCATCTGCGTAAGAGCAATACGGAACCGATTATCCGTGTCTATAGTGAGGCTGCCACACCGGAGGCTGCCGAGGAAATCGGCCAGCAGATTATGAAGGTGATTGAAGACCTGGCTAAATAAGGCCGAACGAAATGTTATAATGAATGTCCCACTTTCCCGTGAAAGAGAAGTGGGACTTTTTTTAAACCTTCCCATGAACTCCTCCATCAAACTACTACTATGAATGGCATTTTAGATTCTATAGGCTCAGCAATAACCACTGTCAGTGACTTTGTCTGCGGGTATCCCTTATTTATCCTTCTGATAGGGGGAGGACTTTTCTTGTTCTTTTATTCCGGAGCTGTGTCCCTCTGCCGCATCGGATATTCGATAAAGGCCTTGCGCTATAAATCGGAAGTGGCGGGCGAAGGACAAATTAGTTCTTTCCAGGCCTTGATGAGCGCCATAGCGTCAACAGTGGGTATGGGGAATATTGCGGGGGTGGCTATCGCTATTACAGTAGGAGGGCCCGGAGCCATTTTCTGGATGTGGGTAAGTGCCGTTGTGGGTATGTCCACCAAATTCTTTGAAGGGGCTCTTGCCATTATGTACAAAGGACACGATTCTGCCGGAGAACCGCAAGGGGGGACGATGTATATCATTCTTCATGGGTTGGGCGAACGCTGGAAACCGTTTGCTTATTTCTTTGCGGTGGTGGGGTTGATAGGTACGTTGTGTGTAATGCAAGCCAATCAGTTGGTCGAGTCTGTCACTACGGTATTTACTACTCCGGCAGGAATAGAGAATACACTCGGTCTGCGTTTTGTGATGGGTATTGTCATTAGCCTGGTGGTAGGGGCAGTCATTATCGGTGGCATCCGGCGCATTTCGGTTATCTCGGCTAAAATAGTGCCGGTGATGGTTACTTGCTATATGCTGCTTGTCTTCGTTATTCTTTGTTTGAATTTTGATAAGTTGCCGGGAGTGTTGGCTTCCATTTTCCAGTCTGCCTTCAGCCTGGAAGCCGGTATCGGTGGAATTTTGGGAACTGCACTGACTGGTGCCCGCCGTGCTGCCTACGTCAATGAAGCAGGCGTAGGTACGGCCTCTATGATGCATGGCGCCTCCCGTAATGACAATCCCATTCGTGAGGGGCTGGTAGCCATGATTGGACCGGCCATCGACTCGGGGCTTGTTTGTACATTGACGGCCTTCCCTATTTTTATAGCTGGAAACTATGCGTCGGAAGGAGGCATAAAAGGCCTTTATATTGCTTTGAATTCTTTTGAGCAGCTCCTTCCCGGCTATGGGCATTATCTGTTGATGGTGATGGTCTTTTTCTTTGCCTTTTCTACCATGTTCTCTTATTCGTATTATGGACTGAAGTGCACCAACTTCTTGTTTGGTGCGGAGAATGCCAAGTATTATAACTACTTCTATTTGGTGATGATTGTTGTGGCTGCCATGATTCCGTTGGGAGCAGTGGTTGCCATCATGGATTTGGCTTTTGCCTTGATGGCATTGCCTACGATGACGTCACTGCTGTTACTTGCTCCACGGGTCAGGAGAAAGATGAAGGAATATTTTGCGAACTGATAGAAAGCAGCTTCCACTACAAGTTGATGACCTTTCCTATCTCTCCTTCAAAATTCGGGGTGAATACACCTTTGCCGATATTTGCCTTGATTTCATCGGGGCTCCAAAAACGTCCTCCGTCCAGCTCGTCACTGGGATGTATTTCACCGTCGTAGACAGTTTTGTGTACGAAGACCAGTTCCTTTTCGCGGGCAGACTCGAAGACATAATGCAAGACGGTTTCGGGAACAAAGTCGGTAATGCCGAGTTCTTCGCGTACCTCGCGTTTCAGCGCCATCTCTACACTTTCACCTAAATCGACGTGTCCGCCTACGGAGGTGTCCCACTTCCCCGGTTGTATGTCTTTCCATTCGGGACGTTTCTGTAGATACAACTCACCTTTGGAATTGAATACATGAAGATGGATTACCGGATGAAGCAGTTTGCTACCGCTGTGACATTCTCCGCGAGTAGCGGCTCCGGTGATATTTCCCTGTTCGTCTACGATAGGGAACATTTCCTGGTTATTATCGCTTGGCATAGTGTCTTTTATATTGGGTGAAATCTTACGGAGAGGAGAATATCTTATGGTATTAATAAAGAAGAATCTCCATAACTTAGGAATCGGAAATCATGCGCCAGTGCATAATCATAAATTGTGTGCCAATTCCCTTTTACAAAAGCTGAAACCAAAAGCA
>OHAV01000520.1_pt1 | contig 15873 bp, 10 predicted proteins | sample 1577271 | NCBI WGS metagenome assembly OHAV01 (sample SAMEA3879537, study PRJEB24766) | human gut metagenome | biome: human-associated habitat; feature: feces | place: USA | collected 1985/1987 | reverse complement strand
TAATTATATCCGCATAGTCTTTCGGAAGGTTGTTGCGGAATGCATATTCTGCATAAAAAGGAGCTCCCATGTAAAGTCCGTCCAGCCACATCTGATGCGGATAAATTTTCTTGTGCCAGAAACCGCCATCATCATTACGGGGCTGTCCTTCAAACTGGCTGTAAAGCAGATCGAGCGCTTTCTTGTATTTCGGATCTTTGGTTTGCTCATAAATACGGAAAAGAATTTTCCCGGAATTGATGCGATCCAGACTGTAATCGGTTAATTTATAGGCGGTAATCGTTCCGTCGGCGTGCACCATTGTATCTGCGTATGCAATGGCGTAGTCGCGGATTTTCTTGTCACCATACGTATCATAGACATCAAGCATGGCTCCCAATTCAAGACCGTGACAATAATCCCACTTTAGCTTGGGCTGAAAGTCGAGTTGCCAAGATTCCGGCCAACGGATCATTTCTGATTGAGTCATTCGTACAGACCAGGGGAGTTTCTTATCTACCTGCTGCGCCGACATCGGGGGAATGATTGCAGCCAGTGTAAGCAATATAAAAAGAACAGATGCAAGGGTTCGTCTCATGGTTTGTTATTTTAAGGATTCAACATACTCGTTTTTCACGCTACGAAAGTAGTGTATTTCTTCCAAACCGGATAGGAATTTTTAATCAACTAGGTGCATTTTTTGTTTTTCGTGTACGGAAACGACTATTTTTGTGCACGCAAACGTCAAAAATGTCCATTTTTGATGCAATATCTGATAAATTAAGAGTTTCGTTTTGGAAGAAAGCAAAAAAGGTCTTACTTTTGGCACGGTTTAAAACTAATGCCCTCTGGGGAAACACAGTAAATTATCATTAAAACAGAGAAAAATAGAACAGAATGGAAGAAGTATTTAAGTACATTATCGGTCTTGGAGCGGCAGTAATGATGCCGATCATTTTCACGATTTTAGGAGTATGTATCGGTATTAAACTTCCCAAAGCGCTCAAGAGCGGTTTGTTGGTTGGTGTCGGTTTCGTTGGTTTATCAGTAGTGACGGCATTGCTAACCAGCAGTCTGGGTCCGGCATTAAGTAAAATGGTTGAAATCTACGGATTGGAATTAGGAATTTTCGACATGGGGTGGCCTTCTGCTGCGGCGGTAGCTTACAATACCTCAGTCGGTGCTTTCATCATCCCTGTTTGTCTGGGAATTAACTTATTAATGTTGCTGACTAAAACAACCCGTACCGTCAATATCGACCTTTGGAACTACTGGCACTTTGCATTTATCGGCGCTATCGTATACTTTGCTTCCGACAATATCTATTGGGGATTCTTTGCAGCTATCATCTGCTACATCATCACGCTGGTAATGGCAGACCTTACCGCTCCTGCTTTTCAGAAGTTCTATGATAAAATGGACGGAATCTCTATCCCGCAACCTTTCTGCCAAAGTTTCGTTCCGTTTGCTATCGTAATCAACAAACTATTGGATAAAATTCCGGGATTCGACAAACTGAATATCGACTCTGAAGGATTGAAAAAGAAATTCGGCTTAATGGGTGAACCCTTGTTTCTGGGTATCGTAATTGGTTGCGGTATCGGCGCGCTGGGTTGCGGAAGCTGGAAAGAAGTGGTAGACAGCATTCCGAGCATATTAGGTCTGGGTATCAAAATGGGCGCGGTAATGGAGTTGATTCCACGTATCACCAGCCTCTTTATCGAAGGTCTGAAACCGATCTCCGACGCTACTCGCGAACTGATCGCAAAAAAATATAAGAACAGTGCCGGGCTGAGTATCGGTATGAGCCCCGCTTTGGTTATCGGACACCCGACGACACTGGTGGTATCCCTGCTTTTGATTCCCGTAACTATATTCCTTGCAGTCATTCTGCCGGGCAACCGGTTCCTTCCGCTGGCATCTTTGGCGGGTATGTTCTACCTGTTCCCGATGATTCTGCCTATCACGAAAGGTAATGTAGTGAAATCGTTTATTATCGGACTGGTAGCATTAATCGTAGGTTTGTATTTCGTAACGGAACTGGCAGGTTTCTTCACCCTGGCCGCAAAAGACGTATATGCTGCTACGGGCGATCCGACAGTGAATATCCCCGCAGGCTTTGAAGGCGGCGCACTCGACTTTGCTTCCAGTCTTTTCTGCTGGGGTATCTTCCACCTGACTTACAGCCTGAAGATTATCGGCCCGGCAATCCTCGTGGTACTCGCACTCGGAATGGCTATCTACAACCGTATCCGCATGACGAGAAATGATGCAAAAGAAGCATTGAACAACAAGTAGTACATAATATATAATTCAAATAAAGATTCGAAAGATGAAAAAATTAGCAATTGCAATGATGTTGGGTATCGCAGCGATGTCTGCTTCTGCCCAGGTGAATTACAAGATGCAAGTGGCTTGCAATCCGCAAGACGTGAAAACGTATGATACAAACCGCCTGCGTAGTAGCTTCCTTATGGAAAAAGTAATGGTTCCGAACGAAATCAACGTTACTTATTCTATGTACGACCGTTTTATCTTCGGTGGTGCCGTGCCTACAACAAAAGAACTGGTACTGGAAACAATCGATCCGCTGAAAGCTAAGTTTTTCCTTGAGCGCCGCGAACTGGGTGTTATCAACGTAGGTGGCGAAGGAATCGTGACCGTAGACGGCAAAGAATATACATTGAAGTTCAAAGATGCACTGTACGTTGGTAGAGGCAAGCAGAAAGTGACTTTCAAGAGCAAAGACTCAAGCAATCCTGCCAAGTTCTACATCAACTCTGCTACTGCTCACAAAGAATACAAAACGCAGTTAATTACGATTGACGGACGTAAAGGCTCTCTGAAAGCCAACTCTTTCCCTGCCGGAAAATTGGAAGAAAGCAACGACCGCGTTATCAACCAGTTGATTGTAAACAATGTACTTGAAGAAGGTCCTTGCCAACTGCAAATGGGATTGACGGAACTGAAACCGGGTAGCGTATGGAACACCATGCCGGCACACACTCACTCTCGTCGTGTAGAAGCATACTTCTACTTCAATGTACCGGAAGGAAATGCTATCTGCCACTTCATGGGCGAGCCTCAGGAAGAACGCATCGTATGGATGCAGAACGAACAGGCTATCATGTCACCGGAATGGTCTATCCACGCTGCTGCCGGAACAAGCAACTATATGTTCATCTGGGGCATGGCTGGTGAAAACCTTGACTACGGAGATATGGATAAGATTAAATATACAGAAATGCGCTAGTCATTGCGCATCTCTGCAACCATATAAATAATCCGAGAAACTTCATTCATTCCTCTGTATAAGGAAAGAATGAAGTTTTCCGGATTTATCATATTCTTCTCCCAAAGAATACAAATGTAACACCTGACATATACTATGCAACAAAATCATCCTATAATGCAACGAATTATACATGATTTTGACCAATTATTACAAATAACTTTCATTCGAAATACCGACCTTTGTCAGCAAATCAAAATCTATTAAATCCATTATCATGAATGCATTTCAAAAAACAGGCGAAAAAATGACAAACTACAGATGGACTATCTGTGCTATGCTATTTTTTGCAACAACAGTTAATTATCTCGACCGCCAGGTGCTATCGCTGACCTGGGACGAATTTATCAAACCGGAATTCCATTGGAATGAAGTACACTACGGTACTATCACTTCCGTATTCTCTATTGTATATGCAATATGTATGCTGTTTGCCGGTCGCTTCATCGACTGGATGGGCACAAAAAAAGGGTATCTCTGGGCAATCGGTGTATGGTCGGCAGGTGCTTGTATGCACGCACTCTGCGGAATTGTGACCGAACAATATGTAGGTTTGCACAGCGCAGCCGAACTAATGGCTGCTACCGGTGACGTGGTTGTTGTACTGGCTACCGTCAGTATGTACTGCTTCCTTGCCGCTCGCTGTATCCTTGCACTCGGTGAAGCGGGCAACTTCCCGGCTGCTATCAAAGTAACGGCTGAATACTTCCCTAAAAAGGACCGCGCTTACGCTACTTCTATCTTTAACGCCGGTGCCTCTATCGGTGCCTTGATCGCTCCCGTTTCCATTCCGTTGATCGCAAAAGCATGGGGCTGGGAAATGGCATTTATCGTAATCGGTGCGCTTGGTTTTGTCTGGATGGGTATGTGGGTATTCATGTATGATGCTCCTTCAAAGAGTAAACACGTCAACAAAGCCGAACTTGATTATATCGAACAGGATAAATATGAAGAAGGCGCCGCCCCTGTGATTGAAGAGGTGAAAGAAGAAAAGAAGATGTCTTTCCTTCAATGTTTCACTTACAAGCAGACATGGGCTTTCGCTGCCGGCAAGTTTATGACCGACGGTGTGTGGTGGTTCTTCTTGTTCTGGACTCCGTCTTACCTGAATACCCAATTTGACATCAAGACTTCCGATGGACTGGGAATGGCTTTGATTTTCACTCTTTATGCCGTAACAATGTTGTCTATCTATGGCGGTAAACTCCCGACTATCTTTATTAATAAGACAGGTATGAACCCTTATGCTGCCCGTATGAAGGCAATGTTGATTTTTGCTTTCTTCCCGTTGGTGGTATTGCTGGCACAGCCATTGGGTACATTCTCTCCGTGGTTCCCGGTTATCCTTATCGGTATCGGCGGTGCTGCCCACCAATCTTGGTCGGCTAACATCTTCTCTACTGTAGGTGATATGTTCCCGAAAACCGCTATTGCAAGTATTACAGGTATCGGTGGCATGGCCGGTGGTGTGGGTTCCATGTTGATGCAGTTCGGTGCAGGTCTGCTGTTTGTTCATGCCGACGAAACGCACATGACATTTATGGGATTCGAAGGCAAGCCTGCCGGATATTTCATTATGTTCTGTATCTGTGCGGTAGCTTACCTGGTAGGCTGGGTGATTATGAAGGCATTAGTACCGAAGTACAAACCTATCGTATTGGATTAATCTATCATCTGATATAAAATGAAACAGGAAGGTATCCAATTAATAATACCTTCCTGTTTTTCGTAAAACAAAATATTCTAGTAAAACAAAAAAGCCTCTTCTCACGAAGAAGGCTTTTTAGGATTACTTATTCTACATTACTTCCTGCTTTTAAAATGAAAAAGAAGCATTCTAATAATGGAGGATAGTAATCGTTAAGATGAAAAAAAGGGAAGTCTCACGACTTCCACAATTCTTCTAACCTTAAATCTAAATCTCTATGAAAAAAACGTGTTGCAAATATAGGCGTTTGTTCATTATTGAGGTGTTAATGAATTGCATAAAGAGAGAATAAAAACTAACATCTGCAAAAATTAGCGAATTACCCCTGAGTCTCTATTAAATTTAATAAACTTTCATAAAGCGGGTTGGATTTCAGGTATTTCGGGACTCCTGTCACAAACATCTGTTTCCTTGCACGAGTAAGGGCTACGTTCAATTTCCGGTCTATCAGCACTCCATTCTCTTCTGTTAAATTCGACACAAATTTTAACTGATAATAACTATTAATACAACAGGAATAAATAATCACATCCCGCTCGCTACCTTGAAAACGTTCGACAGTATCAACCAATATCCGATTGAGCGCCGGGATCCCTAACGCTTCTATTTCTTTTTTTATAAGTGCTATCTGACTGCGATAAGGTGTGATAACTCCCAAAGTACGGGAATCGTCAAAGTCTGTCCGGTGAGATTCATAGATTTGAGCTGCCAGACCTGCGACAATACGGGCTTCGGAATAATTTATCTTGGCCGACCCGCCCGCCTTCTCCGGCTGTGAAGGATAAAAAGCAAGACGGGAAATGTGTTCGGATGACTCTGTCTGATGCGGCAGGCCTACCGGTATCAGATGTCCGCCATAGAAAGCCCGGTTGGCAAACAAGGCGACTTTGGGATGCATACGTCCCTGACGACAGAGCATATCGTGTGAACGGTGAACGGCAGGGCAATTCCGATAAAGACGTTCAAACAAAGAGTCTTTCAGGTTAGTCAGCCCGATAGCCAACAATGTTTCGTCATAGATAGCAGATTGCTCCGCTTTTTGCAGGACAACGGCAGGAAGTTGTTTATGATCACCGATCAGGATAAACTTATCTATCGCATTCCTGTCGCCTTCGCCGTGTGCACAAAGAATACCTAACAATTGCGGTTCTAATATCTGAGTAGCCTCATCGACGATAGCTACATCAAAGTGCTTCAACCGAAAGAGTTCGGGCTTTCCCGAAATGGCGGCCACAGTTCCTACCATGATACGGCAATTACGTATACGTTCATAAACATCGGCACGGCGTGTACAGGATGCCAACTCGTTTTCGATCAGATGTCCGCGATATGCTTCATCACAGGATAATTCGCTCCCTACACGGATAAAGTCGACAGCAGGACGAATCGAAGCAAGCGACTTGCATATTTCATCAACAGCACGATTGGTATACGAAAGTAGAAGAATTTGTGAGTCTTTATCGGCATGGAAAGTCTCCACCATTTTCTTCAGGGCACAGGAGGTCTTACCCGTCCCCGGAGGACCGACTAACAGGAAGTAATCTTTTGCAGCTTTCGCTTTCAATGCAACGCGGGTGAAGTCGTCTTCCGCTTGAGCTATGAGTATATCCAATGATTCGTCAAACTCCGGCGGGCGCTGAGAAAGCAATAAATCGCGCCGTTCCTGCGTAGCAGACAGATAAGCATATAATCCTTGATACATCGAACGGAAAGTGGTATCCATCGTATCGTGCTCTATCGCATAAAGACTCCGGGCAGGAAGTACGGAAGGATTTTGCTGTGTAGCACGTAAACGGATTCCGACTTCATGATCCGTCAGATATTCAATATTTCCTTTGAATACCATTTTATTGGTAACATTATCTGTATCAGAGTTCCGTTCGTAAAGGATTATGGCATCGCCTTGACGGAAATTAGGGAGAAAAGTTCTTTCTCCTCCCACCTTCTCTTCCGGAGGGAAGGCCAACGTAAGACCGGCTTTATGTTCATCGGCTGCATGATTCTCCTTAATTCTCAAATCATAAAGAATCTCTCCTGCTTCGCATTTCTCCGCCAAAGTGGAAAGCCACAAGGAAGCGGCTCCGGTGCGTCCCTCATAATCCACATCTCCGGATTTGGAGGTATAAAGTTCTTTTGTTATAAAGTTATATATTGCATAGAAATATTTTTTCTCCAAAGGAGAGAGTGCTTTCAATTTCGACTGGAAATTGTCAATGGAAGGACGCAGGTAGGTTTCCCAAAAATGCCCTTTCAAACCTCGCTCGTTCAAGGTGAAGGAATTGATGCCTTCTAGTTTCTGCGCGGTATACTCCAGACTATTCCGTAACTGAATTCCATATTCATCAGCAACAATGCGGTTGCGCAAGTCGATCACCCGACGCACCAGTGCCCAGGAAGGACGGGAAGGATAAAGCAACGGATAGCGGGTGTATAGCAGATAAGCTTTCACTTTCCGGTGGTCCATTCCCATAGAATATTGCAGGACTGCCTGATAAAGCAACATTTGCACTTTATTATTCTCTTTCGGCTCCACTTTGCCACGGATAGCATATTCGTCAGCCTTACCCGATTTCATTTCGATAAAGGAGGACATATCCCGTTGCATATAGTCGAGACGCCCTTGCAGTCCGAGTGCTTCGCAAATATAAGACGGTTCGAGCACAGCATCCGTCTTATCCAGTTCGTATCCGGCAGCATGGAAAGTATCGTTTACCGTTTCACGGATATGCTCAAAGTGAAGTTTACAGTCATCGAAGAACCGGCGTTCCTTTTCCTTGTCACGCAAATCGGGACAGGCTGCCAATTCGATAGGATAGCGCCGGAAAGCTTTCTGCATACACGCACGGTAATCAATTTCTTCTTCCTGTGCATGAATCCATTCATCCAGAAAAAGGTTGGCAATGTTTCCCAGCAACAAAGGGCGTGCATTCTCAATCGGCTGAAGGCGGGAAAGAACATAGTTTGCCGGATGATGCCCGTAGTCGCGGAAACATTCGGCAAGGGAACTGATGTCAAGCAGGTAATCCGGTTCGAGAACGATAAATGAAGGGGTCAATACGCCCGCTTCATCTACCGCAACGTCTAATAGATTTATTTGGGCATATTGCCATAGCAGCCGGCAGGTTTCAGCAAATTCTTCGTTTATCTGAGGAATGTTATAGCGAACCAAATAAGGTTTCTCCGATACTTCATCCAACGGAGTTACATATAAATATTGTTTATCGGCATACTGAAAGCAGACGCGCATCCGTTGCACACGTTCAAGGGCAGGAGGTGCAACCAGATAAGTTGCATCAGTACGGGGTAGCAAACGGTATAATTCAACAGGAACATCTTCACCGGACAATTTACGGATAAGAAAAGCCAATGTCTTGACGTCTCGCAAAAGATTCTCCCGGGTAGGAACAAGCTGGTGATTCAAAACCCGATTAGAAGTCAGACGGAATGTATGCAAACGATTCTGCTCTGCATAAGTAAGTCCGGTTTTGGCACCTACAAAACTGATTCTGGCGGAAAGGTCGGTCATTTGCAGACTCTCATTCTGCATCTCCGAACGACAAATACGTTCCAACAAATCACGCATTTGTTTATAGCCAACAACCAATTCCACACCTTTCTCCCGGCAAACAGCCAGCAGTAGTTCATAAGATTCTATTCCTTCATTTGCTTCCATAAAACAAAGGTACGTGATAAATCTTAATTCTTATGTAAATGAGTGCCTTCAAATACCCGACGATATTTAAACTTCTTCTGTTATATCTTCTTCCTTCTTGTCTTTTATCATCAAAATACTCATTTCATACAACAGATAAAGAGGAATAGCTACCACACTCAACGTAAAGGGATCGCCCGTAGGAGTGATTATAGCGGCGGCTATCACGATGACAACAACAGCGTGACGACGATATTTCCGCAAGAAAGACTTGTTGACTATTCCCAACAAAGAGAGTAACCAAGTCACCAGCGGAAGTTCAAAAGCAAGTCCCATACAGAGAATCAACATCATAAAATTGTCAATGTATGAATTGAGCGAGAGAATGTTTTCTACTTCTGAACTTAATTGGTAAGTAGAAAGGAAGCGAAGTGTCAACGGGTAGACCATAAAATACCCCAACAAAACACCGATAAAGAACATGAATGTACCTATTGTCAGGGCTTTCCGTACTCCTTTACGTTCATTGGGATAAAGGGCAGGACTAATGAAACGCCATATTTCAAAAAAGAGATAGGGTATGGCAGTCACTACCGACAACATAAAAGCCGTTGACAGATGGATAAAAAAAGGAGCAGCCAAGTTAATATTGACTAACTTCACATGAAAATCTTGCGTAAAAAAATCATCAGTCAGATCGAATTTCTGTCCGATGTATCGTAATAAATCGTAGAATATGAAATCATTGTGGCAAGGTGCCAGTATCACATGATCGAAAAGATAGGGCATAGCTATAAAATAGCCTATCGCCAACACGAACCAAATCCCAATCACCCGAAAGAGTACCTTACGCAGTTCATCCAAATGATCCCAAAAGGTCATTTCTGCCATTCGAACTTTCTTCTTTACTTAGCTGAATCTGCCGGTTTGTCAATTTCGTCTTTCGCCTTATTTATTTCATCTTTCGCTTCATTTACTCCGTCCTTGAAGCTCTTGACCCCTTTACCCAAGCCACGCATCAGTTCAGGAATTTTCTTTCCACCGAAAAGAAGAAGAATAACCAAAGCAATAATAATCCATTCGGAACCGCTGGGCAAAAAGCCTAACAATAATAAGTTTGTCATAAGTTTATTTGATAAGAGGTTTCTACTAGTTGGTGCAAATATAACATTTTCGCCACAGAGTAGCACAGAGTTCCACGGAGTTTTTTATTATTTTGCCCACCCTGTGAAACTCAGTGTTGCTCTGTTATGAACTAATCCTGATAATAAACCCGCTTTACCCGAGTGGATATACTAGTCAACACTTCGTAAGGAATCGTATCCAGTTTATCAGAAAGGACAGTAATCGGAAGATCATCACCGAAGATAATCGCCTGGTCACCCTCACGGCAATCGATGTCCGTTACATCAATCATACAAACATCCATACAGATATTGCCGACATAAGGCGCTTTTTTTCCATTCACCAGACAGTAAGCGTTTCCACGTCCCAAATGGCGGTTTAATCCGTCCGCATAGCCGATAGGAATAGCAGCAATGCGTGAAGGACGTTCCAAATGTCCCTTTCGGCTATATCCTACCGTATCTTCTGCAGGCACGTCCCGAATCTGAAGAATCGTTGTCTTGAGAGTACTTACATTGTGTATAATCGAATTATCTATCGGACTCACTCCATAAAGTCCGATTCCCAAACGTACCATATCAAACTGTGCACCGGGGAAACGTTCGATTCCTGCCGTATTACAGATATGACGCAGAATCTTATGTGAGAAAGCGGCTTGCAACTCCTGCGAACCTTTCTCAAATAATTCTATCTGCTGACGTGTAAAAGAATCGAATTGAGGCGAATCACTACCTACAAAATGAGAGAACACCGAACGGGCAATCACAGCGTTCTGAGCTTTCAAGCGACGAATCAGCAAGGGAATCTCATCAATGCCAAAACCTAGCCGATGCATACCCGTATCCAATTTTACATGAATAGGGAAGTTGGTGATTCCTTCTTTCTCGGCTGCTTTAATCAAAGCATCGAGCAGGTGGAAATTATAAACTTCCGGCTCCAGCTTATAGTCGAACATAGTCTTGAATGCTGTGAGCTCAGGGTCCATTATGATGATAGAAGAAGTAATACCTGCTTTACGAAGTTCGGAACCTTCATCGGCTACGGCTACAGCCAGATAATCGACATGATGTTCCTGCAATGTCTTGGCTATTTCATACGAACCGGCTCCATAAGCGGAAGCCTTTACCATGCAGATCACTTTCGTTTCGGGATGACGAAGCATCGCACGATAATGATTCAGGTTCTCCACCATTGCACCGAGATTTACTTCCAGAATCGTTTCATGCACTTTCAGTTCCAAACGATCTGAAATCCGGTCAAAATGAAAAGCTCGCGAACCTTTTACTAAAATCACCTCATTACGCAGCCCAGCCAGCAAATCCGACTCCAACAGTTCTTCTGTAGTACGGAAAAAATACTTTTCTATCTCAAAACGGGCAGCAGCAGTCCGAATTTCCTCTCCTACCCCGATAATCTTCTCTACTCCCCGGCTATGTACCAATTCGGCTACCTGACGATAAAGCAGTTTGCCGCTCTGTCCTGTTTCAAGCATATCCGAGAGGATAAGTGTCCGTTTTTTTTCTTTATCATCAGAACGACGCGACATAAAGTCAAGAGCAATATCCAAAGAAGCCAAATCCGAATTATAACTATCATTGATCAACACACAGCCATTCTTGCCCTCTTTTACCTCCAGACGCATAGCAATCTGTTCCAAACGCGCCATGCGCTCGGTTATTTGTTCAGGGGAAACCATCATATACAAAGCCACAGCCAGACAATGCAGCGAATTCTCAATAGAAGCGTCATCTATAAAAGGAATACTAAATTCATTCGGCATCCCCAGATAACGGTATTTAATAGTGGTAGCATGTTCCCCTTTTTGAATGGACTCAATAAACAACGGACGTTCATTGTCCTTTTTCGACCAAGCAATCTCACGCGAGGTAAAAAGAGATTTTGCCACACACGAACTGATCAGTTCGTTATCGCCATCATAAATGATGACGTCACAATCTTTGAACAAAGTAAGCTTCTCCATACATTTATCCTGTAAAGAGAAAAAGTTCTCTTGGTGCGCACCACCAATATTAGTCAAAATCCCCACAGTAGGTTTAATGATAGTCTGCAACGCCTCCATTTCCCCCATTTCGGAAATACCCGCTTCAAAAATAGCCAACTCAGTGCGTTCATTCATCAACCATACCGAAAGTGGTACACCTATCTGTGAATTATAGCTACGTGGCGAACGGGTTACCACACGGTCCGGGCTCAGCAATTGATACAACCATTCCTTCACAATGGTTTTTCCATTGCTGCCTGTAATTCCTATAACCGGAATCTGAAACTGCTCCCGATGCTTTTCCGCCAATTTCTGTAATCCTTTCAGAGGATTGGCCAACTGCAGGAAATTCGCATCTTGAAAAGATTTCATATCGGCCGGCAATTCGCCCACTACAAAATTACGGACTCCACGTTCATACAATTCCGGAAGATATTTATGCCCGTCATTCCGTTTGGTTTTTAAAGCAAAAAATAATGTTTCTTCCGGAAAGCACAATGAACGGCTATCAGTTAAAATCCAATCAATCTGTGCACTACGGTCCCCAAACCGCTTTGCTCCCAGAACTTTTTCTATATTTTCAATCGAGCTTGACATTGTTCTAATTCTTTTTGAAGGTCAAAATACGGGAACTTTTCTTTAAGTCGCTCTATCTTTAACACTATTTGAGTTAAAAATTTGCGATATGTTTCAGATTGGGCATTAAACGGTTTGTGAGCTAAAGCCTTCCGGATATCCTCCCACTCTTTCATTATTCTATCCGTTTCTTTACTAAAATAACATTCTGTAAAACATTCCCATAAATAAGATACAGCAACAGGAGAAGGATGCAACATGTCATCTGCATAAAAACGATAATCACGAAGTTCATCCATCATGATTTCATAAGAAGGGAAATAGTAACAATCAGACCAGCGGCGGCACAATTCATCCACCGCAAGAAGCAAAGTGGACTTACTTATCTGATTACCATGCATACCATCTTTGCTATGCCGTATGGGGCTGACAGTGAAAAGTATCTTCAAGAACGGATTTACTTTTCTCAATTCCACCAACACACATTCCCATTCAGTGACAATTTCCTCTACCGTAAGAAGTTGTCGGGTAAAAAGGCTGTCGGGCTGTTTGTGGCAATTTCCTACCACCATGGTCCTTTCCTTCAGCCAATAAGCAAATGCAGTCCCCCAAGTAATAACCAGCCAATCAAGCTGAGGAAGTCCGGCTGAAGCCTGTTCCAGCCGCGTATTTATAGAAGACAAACAAGATGCTGCCGTAGAGGCTGAAAAAACGCTATGATGCATCCAACTGTGCCAACAGCCTCCGGCATAGAACAAATCCTCCTCCGTATATGTTTGATGGGATAGAATTTGCCAAAGAGCTTCCACAATGGATAAAGGATTATAGAGGATTCCAAAAGGATTTACATCACAACGGAACTTATTTGCCAACAACAAATTTCCGATGTTTTCTGCAAAACAAGAACCAAATAGCATGATTCGGTCCGAATGCCGGATTTCTGTTTCCCTTTTAGGTAATTCTACTTGCGTTCTGAAATTCATACGATAAGGAAAGCTTTTAAAATTTAAGGGCAAATGTAATCATAATACACATATTTATGCTATTTTTGCACGATATTTATCATATCATAGGAATGGAACAGGATAATTTATATAACTTACTGCAAAGCATAGATACTCCGGATGATTTGCGCCATTTAAGCGCAGACAAACTGCCCGAAGTGTGTAAAGAGCTAAGGCAAAAGATTATAGATGAGCTCTCATGTAATCCGGGGCATTTCGGTTCCAGTTTGGGCGTAATAGAACTGACCGTCGCCTTACATTATGTATTCAACACACCCTATGACCGCATTGTATGGGATGTAGGGCATCAAGCTTACGGGCATAAAATTTTAACCGGACGCCGGGATGCGTTCTGTACCAACCGTAAACTGAATGGCATACGTCCTTTTCCTTCTCCATCCGAAAGTGAATATGACACATTTACTTGCGGGCATGCGTCAAATTCTATTTCCGCAGCTTTAGGTATGGCTGTAGCAGCCAAAAAGCACGGAGAGAATAACCGGCATGTCGTTGCTGTAATTGGTGACGGTTCCATGAGTGGAGGGCTGGCTTTCGAAGGGCTGAACAATGCCTCGGCAACTCCTAATAACCTTCTGATTATCCTGAATGACAACAACATGGCTATAGACCGTAGTGTAGGAGGCATGAAACAATATCTGTTGAACCTGCAAATGTCTGAAGGATACAACCGGATACGCTATAAAATATCACAAATGTTCCATCGATGGGGTATCCTGAACGAAGAACGCCGGAAAAGCCTGATACGATTTAACAACAGCCTGAAATCCATGCTGGTACAACAGCAAAACGTATTTGAAGGCATGAATATCCGTTATTTCGGGCCTATTGATGGACACGATGTCAACAATTTGGCACGTGTATTAAAAGAGATTAAAGATATGCAAGGACCTAAACTACTCCATATACATACCACCAAAGGAAAAGGTTTCGGTCCGGCAGAAAAAGCTGCCACCATCTGGCATGCTCCGGGCATATTCGACAAGGAAACCGGAGAGCGTATCGTTGTCGATACCAAAGGAATGCCCCCTTTGTTTCAGGATGTTTTTGGAAATACCCTATTGGAACTGGCCCAAACAAATGATAAAATCGTAGGAGTCACTCCCGCAATGCCCTCAGGGTGCTCTATGAACATATTAATGAAAGCCATGCCCGAAAGAGGTTTTGATGTGGGAATTGCCGAAGGACATGCCGTTACCTTTTCAGGAGGAATGGCAAAAGATGGTCTATTGCCTTTCTGCAATATCTATTCGTCTTTCATGCAACGTGCCTATGACAATGTGATTCACGATATAGCGATACAAAAACTCAATGTAGTATTGTGCCTGGACCGCGCTGGATTGGTAGGAGAAGACGGTCCTACTCATCACGGAGCATTCGATCTGGCTTATATGAGACCGATACCCAATCTCATTGTGGCCTCCCCTTACAACGAACATGAACTGCGTTGTTTGATGTATACCGCCCAGTTACCTGACAAAGGTCCTTTTGTCATCCGTTATCCACGTGGAAGAGGTTCATTGGTAGACTGGAAATGTCCAATGCAAGAGATTGAGATAGGAAAAGGAAGAAAATTGAAAGAAGGAAAAGACATAGCGGTCATTACGCTGGGGCCCATTGGCGTTCAAGCAGAAAAGGCTATCACACATGCCGAACAGGAAACAGGAAAAAGCATTGCTCACTATGATTTGCGTTTCTTAAAGCCGTTAGATGAAAGTATGTTACACGAAATAGGCAAGAGATTCAAGCAAATGGTCACTGTTGAAGACGGTGTGCTAAAAGGTGGAATGGGCAGTGCCATACTGGAATTTATGGCAGACAATGAGTATAATCCGCAAATAAAACGTATCGGACTACCGGATCAATTTGTCCAGCATGGTTCAGTAAAAGAACTATATCATATTTGCGGCATGGACGAAGAAGGTATTTACAAAGTTTTGATATCATTCTAAGAGAGACGAACAATGAAAATCATTATTGCAGGAGCAGGAGCAGTAGGCACCCATCTGGCGAAATTATTATCGGATGAAAAGCAAGACATCATTTTGATGGATGAAAACGAAGAAAATTGAGCAAACTTGATTCCAACTTCGATTTAATGACTGTCAATGCATCCCCCACCTCCATTTCCGGCCTTAAGAATGCAGGAGTGGCAGGCGCGGATTTATTTATCGGGGTCATGCCGGAAGAAAGCCGCAATATGACGGCCTGTATGTTGGCTACCAATATGGGGGCAAAAAAGACTGTAGCCCGGATTGACAATTACGAATATTTACTTCCTAAACATAAAGAATTCTTTTCCCAACTAGGAGTACACTCACTGATTTATCCGGAAATGCTGGCCGCCAAAGATATAGTAGATGCCATCAAAATGAGCTGGATACGCCAATGGTGGGAATTTTGCGGGGGCGCATTGATTCTGATAGGCGCCAAGATGCGCGAAAAAGCAGAAATCCTGAACATCCCCCTGCATCAGTTGGGCGGACCGGAATTGCCTTATCATGTGGTGGCCATCAA
>OHAV01000511.1_pt1 | contig 15957 bp, 13 predicted proteins | sample 1577271 | NCBI WGS metagenome assembly OHAV01 (sample SAMEA3879537, study PRJEB24766) | human gut metagenome | biome: human-associated habitat; feature: feces | place: USA | collected 1985/1987 | reverse complement strand
ACATAAGTCCTGTAGTTGAAAAAATAAAGGAGATGCAACAAGTAAATGAATAGTGTTGAAGATACTGCTCAGACAATGTTTGCTACACAAACTGTTAAAGGCGTAGTGCAACAAGCAACATCAATCATTATTAATAAAGCGATTTACGGAAACAACGGAAAAAATCATAATGTTGTAACCGAAACAGCACAACAATCCGTGCAACAGAAAAGCAATAATGTAAATGAATTGTCAAGCAATATTAAGCTAACAGGGCAATTCACTGATATTGCTTATGCTGACACAGACAAAATCACTGAAAAAGCTATATCTGAACTGTGTAAGGATGACGAAAAGCTCTTAAATAATGTAATGGATACATACAACAACGCTGTTAACGACGGCTTGCTCAAGCGTGAGTGGTCGAAAGCCGAGAGTGATGTAATCTATACTCTTACCGACAAAGGCAAAGAGCTGGTCAATTCAGAGGATTTTAAAAAGCAGCTCGAAAAAAACATCAAGAATACATTGTACAACGAAAACTTTAAAAATACAGCCGTGGTAGAATTTACCGGAACTAAAGATGATGTAAATGTATTTAGGTATGTAGATACACTCAATATCAAATCCTTTGATAATAACCCCGTTATGAAAAAAATGTTTGATATGCTTAAAAAGTATGAGTTTATTAGCGTAGATGAGAACGGCAATGCAAAGCCGACTGATAAACTTAATACCTATTTTGCCCAGCAGGACAGAAAAGGTATTAAGACAAATCTCAAAATTACAAAAGTTACACCTGATAATATGCAGCAAGCGGCAGATAAAATACAAAAAGCGAAACAAGCAGCACAAGCGACAAAAAAGAATGCCGAAGTAGCTACTAAGGCTGCTAAAACAACGGTAAATGCGGCTGCTAAGACGGGAGCGGCAACTGCTACAGCCGGGGTTTCTATTGCTGTTGACATTAGTAAAAAAGGTTTTGAGTTACTAAAAAAATCAAGCAACAGTTTTAGTACACAAAATCACATAAATAAGTCATAAAAGAGAGTTTTAATGCTCTCTTTTTTATTTTATAAAAGCGGACAATTTGTCCGCTTAATTTTTTAGAAAGGGGTTTTCAAAAATGAAAATCAATGTTAAGAAAGCAGGAAAAAATATTATTAAAGCATATGCAACGGTAGCTGTTATTGCTAATACAATTGCTTTAAATGTTTCGGCGTCCGCACTTCCTGAGGGTATGCCTGATAATGTTGATACAAGCAGTTATGATGCAATTGTAAGTATTGTATTTTGGGCAGCCGGTATTATTATTGCTTCAGCCTCTATGGTTCCCGGATTTCACGCAATGAGCGAAGGTAAAGCTAATGAAGATAAGAGAGGATTTAACTCCGGTCTTACAGCTGTAATTGTCGGTGCTGTTTGTAGTATCGCGTGTGTTGCTGTGCGATATATCTTTTTCTGATTTTCAAAAAAATTGTGGCTGTACATTTATGTATGGCCACAATGGAGGTGCATTTTTGATTGAAAAAACGTATTAATAAAAAAACAAATCGTAAAATAATCGGTATAGTTTTTATCGTTATTACATTGTTATCAATATCTTCCATTTCGGCTTTTGCGGTATCAACTTCCTGGGGACTTGTTCTTGATAGAGTTGATACAAGCTATTTTCATTCGTTTGTAGATAAAAGTGATTGGTCAGAAGTCAGAAAAAGATGTTATAACAATGCTTATGATTTATCGTCTAAGTTCAATGGTTATTTGGTAAATACCAATCCCGAACAGAATATTGTTAATCAACTTAATTATATTCGTGCGAACGGTGACCAAGTATTAGCAGCGAACTATGGCTCGGAATGGAATAATTTATATTCAGAAATAAGCAATTTAATAGATGATGTGGATCAAATTTGTGGTGGAGGTAGTAATATTCCTGTTGTAAATGGTAAAGAAGTTACAACTGAAGTATATCAAAATATGATTAGTAACATCACGGATAAATACAATGAACTTTATCAATTAACTACTAAAATTTATTCATCTTATACATCAGCAAAATTTACTGCTTCCGATACTGTTGAAATTCTTGGAAAAAACGGATATGAGATATTTACAACTTTGTGGAATGAACTCGGTGTGCTGATTAAAGCAATCGGTACAGGTTCTACATCTACATCATATTTATTCGGTGTTTCCTGGACTTCAGATAATATTAAAGATATAGCTAATACGGTAAGTCCTATTGTTAAGGCTTTTGCATATGGTTTGGCTGGTGTGCTATTTGGTATAAATGTATCTCGTTCGGCTTTACAGTTTGAGTTAATGGAAGCTAAAGGGCTTTTTAAAATATTTGCAAGAGTCTTGCTTATTAAAGTCTGGATAGACTTATCTATAAACATATGTATATATGTCTTAGCAATAGTTAATAGTTTAACTTCTCAAGTTATAAATACATTTACATACAGTCAGACTATTTTTGATGCATATAATGCGAGCAGCAATCAATCTGTGGTCGATAACGATGCTTTTGGAGGAATAGGAGCTATTATTAATCTTATTACTTCTTTTTCACACAGTTTGCCTGAACTAATACTTGAAGGTGCTGTTATATTCTGCATACTTAGCGTTGTTATTAAACTTATTGCGAGAGGATTTGAAATAACAGCATTAGTTACTATTTCGCCATTATTCTTTTCTACTTTAATTGGAGAAGAAACAAGACCCTATTTTAAAAAATTTATGGCAGCGTTTTTATCTACTTGTTGTTATTTGCTTTTTGTAGCAGCAGTATATGCTGTCGGCACTGTATGGATAAGTGATAGCCTTACATCTGCTTCAACTGCACAGGGCGTATTATCTTGGTTCGGTAAAAATTTTGCAACAGCTTTAATTCTTATAGCTTGTTGTCATATTGTTAGAAAGCCACCAAAAGTTTTGACAGATTTAGTTTCAGTGTAGTGGGAGGTTAATATGAGAAAAGTACAGATGACGAAGCAACAAACTATCAGACCTTATGAAAAAATGTTTGGATTGACAATTAAGCAAATTATAGGAATAGTTATAGGTGGAGTGACGGTAATAGCTACACTTGTTATACTGTTATTCGTTTTAAAATTACCGACGGAATTAGTTATGGCATTGATTTTTGTAGAAGTAGTTTCTACAATTCTTATAAGTATAGTAAGAGTGAACGGTATGAGCCTTATCAAACATTTTATTGTGTGTATGAAAGGTCCTGTTTACAGACCTTACCAAAGCAAAGGAGCTAAATACTATGAAGAAAACGACGAGTAAAATATATGTTGAACAGGAAAAAGAAAACCCGCAGAGAAAAAAATCACAGTCTAAAAAAGTAAAGAAAACCGCTCAGGATACTATTCCTTTTGACGAGATTTATGATAATGGCATTTTTCGTATAGGTGATACCTATTCCCTGATTTTTTATATTCCAAACATTGATTATAAGGTGTTTAAAGATAATGAGCGTAACGGCATATACAAAAGGTATCAAAAACTTCTTAACTGTTTGCCGTCTGAGGTTAAATATCAAGAATTTATTGTTAATACAGACATTGACATTAATAATTATGTAGATGCTTTAGTTCCGCAATACAATGGTGTTTGTACTCAAGAAATATATGATAGCTTTGTTGAGAAGCAAAAAGCTATCATCGCAGAAGCCGAGAACAGCTCTTGTGAACAGCAAATATATGGTGCTCTTTCATTTAAGCCTGTTGTGAAAATGGATAGTATCAATGTACTTTTTAAGCATTATAATGAAATTGCAGCTCAGTTTGCTGAGATTAATATCAAGACTGAACTTCTCCCGCCTGAGAAAAGTTTTGAAATCATTCATCGCATTTACCACTTTTCTAATCCTGAACAGTTTTTACTCCCTACATCTTTTTTCAATGTAGATGTAAATCTTAAAGATTATCTTGCACCGTCATCATTTAAGTTTGCTTCCAAATACAATGAAGTCGGCTTAGATTATTCTTGTGTGATGTTCGCAAAAAGGTTTTCAAGAACTTGTGATGATGAGTTTGTTATGGACTTGCTTGACAATTCTTCTAAAATCATTGTCAGTAAGCATTTTTCAAGACTTGAAAAGGACACGAGTCTTGATATTCTCAAGGAACAGATGAATGACCTACAAGGTAGAATTGACCGTAGACTTGAGATAAATTATAAGCGTAGTGGTGCAAGTGGTGGTAGTAGTTTCATTCCTTGGTCTTTGCAGAGGAGAAAAAAAGAGCTTGAAGCTCTTGAGGAAAAATTATCATCTACAGACTGTGATTTGTTTGAATTTGCTATGTATATCTATGTTGCAGCTAACAGCCTTAAAGAACTCAATGACCTAAGAGATTATATTAAGCAAACAGCTCGCAGACATCAGGTTACACTTGATGTACTGACAGGCGCTACAATTCAAGAAAAAGGTTTGCAGTGTATATTGCCATTTGCTCAGCCGGCTTTGTCCGATGATAAAACTTTGCTGGGGCAACCGTTTTACTTCGCTACTGATGAGGTAGCGAATCTCATTCCTTTTACTTATCAAAACAATATTATCCAGTCGGGAATATGCTACGGCATTAATCAGATTACGCATATGCCGATTATTATAGACAGAAGTGAGGGACTTAACGCTAACGGCTTTGTCGTCGGCACTTCGGGTGCAGGTAAATCAATGGCAGGCAAGTTGGAGTTTCTGAACGGAGCATTGAAGTATCCTGATGATGTATTTATTTTTCTTGACCCTGAGAGGGAATATATGGCAGCAATGACTAAGAATAATGCTTTTGACGCACAGGTGATTACTGTTTCGCCAAACACAAATACGCATATAAACTTATTTGATACTGATATAACATATACAGACGAGGGTCAATCCGCCGTCGCTCTCAAGACAGACTTTATAATGACATTTTGCGAATGTGTAAAAGGCTCTGGGCTTACTGCAAACGAAAAAACTGTACTTGACAGATGTGTAAACTTAGTGTATCAAGATTTCTTGGCTAATGATGGTGACAAAAAATATTTGCCTACGCTCGTAGATTTCTACAACATTTTGCTTGCCCAGACCGAAAAGGAAGCAAAGGATATGGCACTTAAACTTGAACTGTATGTTAAAGGTAACTTCAGCACATTTGCTCATCATACCAATGTTGACCTTAACAAGAGAATTATTATCTATGATGTACAAGAAATGGGCAAGCAGCTCTCTGACATTGGCTCTCTTGTAATTCTTGAAAGTATTTGGCAAAAGGTTATTGAAAACCGAAAACGAGGTATTCGTACTTGGTTTACTACGGATGAGTTTTCTATGTTCTTCCGAGATACAAACGGTGTGTTTAGAACAGGCGATTTCTTCGAAAACGTGTATAAAAGAATTCGTAAGTATGGAGGTGTAGCGTCAGGTTACACACAAAATATGTCAGAAGTTATGGAAAGCCCGCAGGCAACAAAAATGCTACAAAACAGCAATTTTTGCATTATGTTGGCTCAGAATGAAACAGACTTAGATAAGATTAAGAGTATGTTCAAATTATCAGAAAAACAGGCGGCTTATCTTGATATTGATGAGCCCGGCAAAGGTCTGATTAAGAACGGTAAGCAGATAATCCCATTTGATAATCAGATTAATAAAAATTCAGCTGTGTACAAGTTGTTCTCAACCAAAATGGCTGACCAAAAGAAAGAGTGATGATACAATGAATGTATTAATTGTAGCCGACAGGGTCAACGGCAAAGCATATACGGATATTATTAATAAGCTGAAAAATACTAAAACCATAGGTGTAATTAATACAGTATCTCAAACATTAGTTACAGAAATTGGAACTCGCTATACACCTAATGCAATAATTATTGATACGGCAGTAGATTATAATAATCTTTTGCCGCAGATAACCGAACAGATAGGCAATACATACAACTACATCAAAATAGTAGTATTGGCAGAAGCAGACGAGAGCAGAATATTCCCGTCTGCTTCTGTAATTAAAGGTGCAATATCAAGTGCTAAGCTCGCTCAGATACTTGAATCAACAGGGGATAATGTTGTGACCGGCATTGATAATGAGAGCAAAGAAGTTTCAAAGCCTGTAGAAAAAGCACCTAAGAAAACACCGACTCGAAAGCCGAAAAAAATCAAGAACAAGAACAAGAAAAAGAGGAAAGACTTTAAATTTAATCCGCTACTGTTAATTCCTTTTGTAGCTGTTGTGGTATTGATTGTTGTTGCACTGTGTGTCAAATCCTGTAATAAAGCAACGGATAAACCATCAGCAGAAACAACATCAAGCATTACAAAAGTTGTTACTACTACAGCTAATCAAACTCAACCTGTATCAATCCAAAGTGTAACCATTCCTGCGCAGGCAACAGTGTCCGTTGCAACTGTTGCAGCCGACGATACTCAACCAGCTACTGCTGCTATTGCTACCGTAAGCAATAGCCATCAGAACGACACAAAAGAAGAAAGTCGTTTCGAGAGCGAGAGTAGAAATAATAATAATCAAAGCAACAACAATCACAACTCAAATGATAATCAGAATAACAACGGTGGAAACAACTCAGGTTCTCATAGTTATGTTACAGTAAGCAAGCCCGAATATAATTACTCAAGCAATCAGAGTAAGGATATAGAGGTAAGTGGTATATCACTTAATTATCTTTCAAAAACTTTAACAGCGGGTGAAAGTATAAACTTATCTGCTAATATAACTCCCTCAAATGCAACAAATAAGTCAGTCAGCTGGAGCACATCAAATTCTAATGTAGCTACAGTAAATAACGGCTATGTAGTTTCCCATTCTGCGGGTACAGCTTATATAACTGCAACTGCCGGTAATCATTCTGCAACTTGCACTGTTGTAGTCAAAGAAAAGGAAACTCAAGACAGTGTATACATAACACCGGCTGAAAAGTATTGTAATATTAATGAAGTGATCACCTTTACTCTTATTAATGCAAATAACTGTTCATTCAATATTAGCAACCCAAGTGCAGTTCAAATAATAGGCGGAGGAACAAATAGAATACAAATTAAAGCAAAATCAAGAACAACGGTTACTATTACGGCAACCAATAACAGCACAGGCAGAGAATATACAGCAAAATTAATTATTGAATAAAGTTGCATTTTGAATTTCCTAATGCGAAGTAAGTCAAAAAGTCTGTTGAAAAAACAACAGGCTTTTTTAATTGCTCTGATATAGAACAACTAAAAAAGCCTATTGTATTAATGAAACGAGGTGAATTTATGAACAAAAATCTTTTTAAAATGCCTAACGATATTTTTGGCGGTAAGCTCTCTGCCGGAGAAATCAAAGTCCTTGCGGCTCTCCATTCGCTACGCTCTAAATCAATATACAGAGGGCAGAAGTATATCAAGGTAAATCAAGCCACAATTGCCCGTATTTGCGGCTTTTCTTCTGCACGAACAGTTTCATCGGCTATTGCCAAACTTTCCTTATACGGCTATATTCGAGCTATTAGACGCTATTATGCCGATTACCATAAGCTGGACGCATATGTATATACCCTGCCGGTTATGAGAAAAAACTATTTCTTTGTTGACCGTAAAATATTTAAGCATAAACTTACATCAGCTCAGTTTAGAATGTATTTATTCTTCTGTAAGGCTGCGAATCCATCTAATAAGCGTTGTTGGAACAGCTTTAATGATATTGCCAACGCTTTAGGAATTAAGCGTACAGTTGTAGTTAAGACTGTAAAGGAGCTTATTTCAATGAAGCTCGTAAGGAAGTATAGAATTAAAAAAAGTGACGGCAGCTTTTCTGATAATCATTACAAGGTTATTCCTTTGAAATATACCTATAAATTTAGGAGAAAAAGGAAAAGACCTTGCCGCTCACTACTTCGACAAGGTCTAAATATATGCTATAAATTAGCATATGCATCTTCACTTACAAGTGTAAAACAAACGGTTGCATTTGTCAAGAGGAAAAGTAGGAAAAATTTATTTTTTGTAACAAGGGGTAGTCCATTTTTTTGCAGTACATATGATAGTACCCACTTTTATACCAACAGAAAAAAGAATAGAATTAGATTATACTTAAAGTATAGATGTAATTTAACCTTATATCACTTAAAAAATCCGTTCAAATGCAATGACTCGCACAGCAAGCGCAAAAAATGAACTTGTATTGCGTTTTTCTTATTCTGCTGGTTATCTTGCAAATATGCTGATTGTCTGATATAATGTTCAAGTAAGGAAACGGTGGCGGCTGTTTCAGCTCCCTTGCGAAAGGGGGTGAGTATCTTAATGACTGATGTAATTTTATTACTCACATTTGCTATTGCTTTGACAGTAGTAAATGAAATCATAAAGAACATAAGAAAGAAATAACCGCCCTGTACTGCGAATACAAGGCGGTTGTCATTTAATATAACCATTTTGTAAGCGAAACAGCTAAAACCGTTTCTTTACACTATTATATTATCACAATCAAAAATTTATGTCAACAGTCACAGAGTTTTCTGTGGCTGCTTTTTGTTAAGCGGACAAATTGTCCGGTTGGGAGGTAGTTAATTTTATGAGTATAATTATAATTTCAATATTCTACATTTATTATCTGATTGCGGTTAATTATTACCGACGAGAGCTGCATTTCAGATTTATTGCGTACAACAAAATGCAAGGAAAAGATAAAGCACCGATTTCATTTAAGAAGTTGGTGCTTTTTTCTGCAATTATTGTTGCAATTATTACGGTTGTCGGCTTATGTGTTGGAAACAACACACTTATTTTAATAAACACATTACCTGTCATAGCACTGACTTTTCATTTACATTTAATGCGTAAAAGAATTGCCGCAGCAGACAGAAATAATAACAAGGAGGACTAATTATGAAGGTTATAAAAAGCCGTGACGGTCAGGAATATTACAATTTCACAAGGGAGGAAAAAGAGCAGGCAAAACAGATGTCCACGCTCGAATACTTGGAAAGAACATATGGCTACCATTTTACGAAAGCAGGCACTATGATGCGTTGCAAGGAACACGATAGCTTTATTGTGCGTGCTGACGGACGAGGTTGGTATTGGAATAGCAGAGGATTTGGTGGTTCTGATGTTATAGAATTTATGATAAAAGTGGAAAACAAGTCATATGAAGAAGCCCTGATGACACTTTTTAATGTGAACAAAAGTAATTCCGTTGCAGTACCGCAATACAAAAAAGCGGAGCAGCTTCCTCCGGAAGAACTAAAAAAAGATTTGCAAATGCCGGTAGCTGTACAAGGTAAGTACAAACGAGTATTTGCTTATTTAACGAAAACTCGCTGCATAGCTCCTGAAATAGTCAATGAGCTTATGCACAAAAAGTATTTATACGAGGATGTAATGCACAACTGTGTGTTTGTCGGTTACGGAACAAATAAACTGCCGGCATATGCTACTGTGCGTGGCACTTTAACGGAAGTGCAGTACAGAAAAGACTCTCCCGGTTCAGATAAGAGTATATCATTTTTTGTTATGGGAAAGGACAATACAACGGTAGATGTATTTGAATCGCCTATTGATTTGCTTTCACACGCAACAATGTGCAATATCGAAACAGGTAATCCGCAAGAATGGCTTAACGCTACACGCTTAAGTCTTGCCGGTGTATCTGACAGAGCATTAGAAACTTTTTTGCAAAATCATCAGACAGTCAGACATATAAACTTACGATTAGATAATGACCTCGCAGGCCGAAAAGCTTGTGAGGTCATTTCCGAAAAGTATAAAAATCAAGGTTATCGTGTTGATACAATCCTGCCACGCACAAAAGACTACAACGAAGATTTGTGCAGATATGCTGAACTGCACAATATGCCGGACTTGCCTTTACAGCTACCAACAGAAAAAGAAAATCAGGCAGCTTATACTTACTTAACGGAGAAGCTCGGTATAGCACCCGAAATTGTTACTACGCTGATTAACAAGAATTATATTTGCTCAGATGCAGAGAATATTTCTTTTGTTGGTCATAATCGAGGTAGATCACCTGTTTATTCTTATAGCGTAAGCATTAACGATAATTCCGTTAGTGTATCGGGGTCAACAAAAAATAGCTTCTACTTAAAAGGTTACGATAAAAGTAAAGTTATTGTATATAAATCTCCGATTGACTTATTGGCTGACGCAACTATGAGCAACCTTACTTTTCGCAGTAAGCGTGAGTGGCTCAATTCAACAAGATTATCTCTTGGCGGAACTGATGATACAGCTTTGCAGAATTTTCTTGCCGAAAATCCTGATGTTAATCAAATATGTTTTCAGCTGGGGGGAGAGGAAATTGACATTGAAACGAGCAGACATTTTTTGCAGAAGTATAATGAAAAAGGATACTCTTGCACCGGTTTTCAATCTGTCGGTCAGAGCATAGTTGAAGAATTAGCTACAATGCGACAAGGTGTACCTTTATCTAACAGCCTGAATTGCAAATAAGCATAGGATAAATGTTGCTTATAAAAGTCAAGTAGATAGTATCTTAAAATCATTAAGAGTTGATGAAAAACAACACGCAGGCACATCAAACGAGTGCCTGCGTGTTGTTTATTGTTCTTCGTGTGTTGAAACATCGCTGTAATTCAATCCGTTAATAAACGAACTTGTAATTGTAATAAATTTTGATGTCATTGTTTTTTCACACAACAAGTCATAATAAAATTCAAACTCGTAATTACCTAAAGAAGATATTAACAAAATATCTAAACAAACTTCATCACGGTTATGATATTCCATATCTCTTACGAGCTTATTTTTTAAGCTGTATAGCTCAGAAGCTTTACAATTGCGAGCAATGTATTGTCCGTCTAATCGAGCTGAATCAATCAATTCTTTAAGGCTCATTGTAATACTTGGGTCAATTTGTGATGGCTTAACATTAAAGATTTTTGCTAACTTAATTATGTTTTCATTTGATATAGTTTTGTCGCTATCTTCTTCAATATTTTCCCACCTTGCAATCATTGGTTGGTCGCATCCCACAAGCTCAGCGAGCTGAGCTTGTGTGTAATTAAATTCTTTACGATATTCTTTTATAAGATATTTTTTCATTTCGATTGTCCTTTCTCGTTCTCGTAAATATAATCTGCAAGTTCACCGGCAGAAAATAAGGTGAGGGTACACAGGAGCTGGTACTATGTACCCTCTTTAGTTCTTTTGATATTATTCACCATATAAATGAATATTTAAGTCCTCGGTATATTCAAGATTAAATCTTTTTTTCAAAGCATTTAAAATGCACCAACGAGCACCGTAAAATTCAATCGGCAAACATTTATTCTTACCTATTTTTTCTCTTTCGCTTTCGACATCAATATTATCCAAACAACTATCAATAAGACACATTATTCTGTAATAACCGTTTTCGGATAAATTAACAATTGATGAATTGCAAACATCATAACGAGAACTAACAACTTCTTGCAAATCTTCTTTTAAATCCGTATTGCTTATAATGTTAAAGAAACAATCGTAAAATTTTTCAGATTGCAATATATTTTTAATTCTATAAGCAATATTAAATGCAAATTCAACACGAACACGGTCATCTGAAGAAAAAGCACCTTCAACAGGTATTTCAACTAAACCAAAGCGTGTATAAATTTCAATTTGATTTGAAACACGATTATATTTTACATAATCATCACCAAATAAAAAATTAATAACCGGAGCTGAATAATGACTACGATTATTATAATCTTTAGTAGATTGATAATAATTAATAATATCAATCTCTTTGTCAGAGTAACCGTCTTCCTTAAGCATTTCAATATCTACTTTGTCTAATACTGCCATAAAAAATTATCCTTTCTTTTCGGAGTTCTAACTCCTTTAATATGTGTTTTTGTTTATCTTACAGTACATATTATAACATATAAAACACATAATGTCAATACATAAAACACATATTTTTTAAAATCTTTTTGTATCAGATTAATACGAACAAAAATGTCTTTTTTCTGCTGGTAATTAAATAAGTTGTTATATAAACAACTTAGTTTGTTGCTATTAATTCACAATTTGTCGTATTTTGCTTGACATAAGGTATATGTTGTGATACTCTTTAGATACAAAAATCAAAGAGGGGAATAGAAAATGAAAAAACTTATAGCTTTATGTATTGCAACTGCTTTGATTGCAAGTTTAACAGCTTGCAATGGAACAACTACCACAGCAGAATCAGATACATCTGCATCATCTCAGACTGTTGCAACAACAGCACTTCAAACAGAAGCACCAACAGAAGCAACAGAGTATAAAATTCATTTGCCGTATTCGTGCTTTCCGGCAGGAGGGTTACCTACAGATAGTGATTTAATTCTTACTAATGAAGACAGGGAGTGTGGCATAATAAGCAAAGAAAAAGTGTCAACCGGAGGTATGATTATTACAGTCGAAAAAGACAAGTATGACAAGTTGTTGGAACACCAAAAGAATAAGTTGTGTGAGCTTATAGAGCGTGAACAAGCCGATATGTATATAGATAGAATAGAGTACAACGATGATTTTTCGGAAATTGTTGAGTATCAAGTTCCTGAAGAAACTGAGCCTGAGCACAGTTCTGACGATGACCAAAACCGTGCTCTATTGTACACTTTACCATATACAGATTATTCGCATAACCAAGAAATTAATTATGAGAGTGTATATTATCAAGCACTACTAAAGAAAAATGATGACAGCGAAATTATAACCTGTACATATATAGTAAAGGATAGCGAAGGAGAAGTATTAGATACAAGCGTTTACCCTTCAACATAAGGTAATATAAACAGAAAGGGCTTCACCTAAAACAGGTGAAGCCTTTTTCTCTTAAAAACAAAAAAGTAAACAAAACTGTTTACTTATACAAAAATATTATAATAAAATATACTTTAAACATTGACATTACAGGAAATATATGGTATAATTAATCCTGTAAAAAGGACATAAAAGTCCATAGACACCAAAATATCGGCAAAATATCTTGGTGTCCCGCTAACAGAGTATTGGAAGTACCCAGTTGCGTTATGGCTTATTTATAGTGTATTATAACACAAAATAAGCAAACTGTCAACTTTTACTTGCCTGCTCTGACAACGGTCGGACGCAGGTCTTTTTTATACACAAAACTAAATAAATCAAAACTTCGAACATCAGTACACCTATTGTTCTCAGAGTTACGCCGTGACCATATGCACTTTTGAATGTTGCGAAACATTCTTGCGAGAAGCGAGCCAATATTGTCAGTACCATTATTGCTACAATGTTGCCTAGAACAATGTTAAATAAAAGGGTGAAAGGGAGATAATATTCCCTGTTCAATACTTGGCTGTGCAAATACCGTATGCTCATAACCGGACAATTTGTCCGCTTACAACATATAGTATGCAAAACTCATAAATCGCAGCATTGCGTGAGCCACACACGATTACTAAGTGATTAGCATAATCTAAGACCAAAGGAAAGATGTTTGATGTTTTCAGTCCTAATTAATTTACAAAAATTATACAGCAAAGTGATTTAAGTAGCTTTGCGGCTATTTAAATCACTTTACTTAATTTGGTTGCGGGAGCCGGATTTGAACCGACGACCTTCGGGTTATGAGCCCGACGAGCTACCGAGCTGCTCTATCCCGCGATATTTATTGCCTGTATCTTTACAGCTATATTATAATACACCTTGTTATCAGATTTGTCAAGCCTTTTTATAATATATTTTTAAAAAATCAAAAATATATTTGCAAGCCGTAAATGTTTTGTAATATCGGCAATATTATTCGGGCTTTTTGCCGTTTAGTTTTACTTTGATTATTGCATTTTTTGTATGATATTGGTATAATAAAAATACAGCTCATTTGCTGAAAAGGGAGGAATTTTTTATGTGTCAGAAAAAACCGTATTACATCACGACACCGATTTACTATCCGTCAGGCAATCCGCATATCGGACATTGCTATACAACTGTTGCTTGCGACTCTATCGCTCGTTACAGACGAATGCAGGGCTATGATGTAATGTTTCTTACGGGTACTGACGAGCATGGTCTTAAAATTGAGCAGAAAGCTGCCGAAAAGGGTGTGACTCCCAAGGAATATGTTGACGAAGTAGTTAAAACCTTCAAGAGCCTTTGGAACTTTATGAATGTTGACTATGACAGATATATAAGAACCACCGATGATTACCACATCAAGACTGTTCAGAAGATTTTTAAAGAACTTTACGATAAGGGATACATTTATAAGGGCGAGTATTCGGGTAAATACTGCACTCCTTGTGAGAGCTTCTGGACAGAAAGCCAGCTTGTTGACGGCAAATGTCCGGATTGCGGCAGAGAGGTTACAGAGGCTAAGGAAGAGGCTTATTTCTTCAAAATGGCACCTTTTGCCGACAGAATTGAAAAATTACTTACGGAAACAGACTATTTACAGCCGAAAACCCGTGCGACAGAGCTTGTAAACAACTTTATCAAGCCGGGTCTTGAGGACCTTTGTGTGTCGAGAACTTCTTTTAAGTGGGGTATTCCTGTAACTTTTGACGATAAGCATGTTGTATATGTGTGGATTGACGCACTTTCAAACTATATTTCTGCGCTTGGTTTTTATAACGACGCTTATAATGATTTTGATAAATTCTGGCCTGCCGATGTGCATATGGTTGCAAAGGATATTATGCGTTTCCACGCTATCATTTGGCCTGCAATGCTTATGGCTCTCGATTTGCCGCTTCCAAAGCACCTTGCGGTTCACGGTTGGATTACTTTTAACGGTCAGAAGATGAGTAAATCACTCGGCAATGTTGTAGACCCGTTTGTACTTGGCAAGAGATACGGCGCAGACGCTATCCGTTATCACATTCTTCGTGAAATGGCACTCGGCGCAGACAGCTCGTTCTCTAACGAAATTATGATAAACCGTATTAACTCCGACCTTGCAAACGGCTTTGGCAACCTTGTGTCAAGAACCGTTGCAATGGTTGAAAAATATTTTGGCGGCACACTTCCTACAGAGCGTGAAGGCGGAGAATTTGACGATGACCTCATCGCAACCGCTACCGCACTTAAGTCGAGCGTTGATGACTTTATTGATAAAACCCAGCTTAACAATGCGCTCGCCGAGATTTTCAAGGTAGTTTCCCGTGCTAACAAGTACATTGACGAAACAGCACCGTGGGTGATTGCAAAGGACGAAACAAAGAAAGCAAGACTTGCAACTGTTCTTTACAATTTGCTTGAAACTATCAGAATCACAGCCACACTTCTCTCTGCATTTATGCCGACTACAATGCCAAAGGCACTTGAGCAGATTGGCGCTTGCGAGAAGTGCGCTACTTACGAAAATGCCGATAAATTCGGTGTTCTTCCGCTTGATGTGACAGTCAAGAAAGGTGAGGCTCTGTTCCCGAGAATTGATGTTGAGAAAGAAATCGAAGAACTCAACGCAATTATTAAGAATAACGAAAAGGTTGACGAAAAGACAGAGAAACTCAAAGAAGAAATTGAGGGCGTTGCTCAAATCGGTATTGACGATTTCTGCAAGGTTGACCTCAGAGTTGCCGAAATTAAGGCTTGCGAGCCGATTAAAAAGGCTAAAAAGCTTTTGAAACTCACAATTTTTGACGGTGTAAAAGAGAGAACCGTTGCTTCGGGTATCGCAAAATTCTATACACCTGACGACCTTATCGGAAGAAAGATTATTCTTGTATCAAACCTCAAGCCTGCAAAGCTCTGCGGTGTTGAAAGCTGCGGAATGATTCTTGCCGCAACTTGCGGAGAAGAAATAAAGGTAATCTTTGTAGACGATATGGAACCCGGCTCAAAAATCAGCTGATTTGTTTTAAATTAAAATTGTTGCCCGATTACGGATTTTCCGTAGTCGGGCATTTTTGTGCATTTATATTCTAATGTTGGGGGTAATATTAACAAATTATGGTTTAGCAAATTGATTTGCCAATCAATTATAAAAGTTTGGTCGACCT
>OHAV01000503.1_pt1 | contig 16155 bp, 15 predicted proteins | sample 1577271 | NCBI WGS metagenome assembly OHAV01 (sample SAMEA3879537, study PRJEB24766) | human gut metagenome | biome: human-associated habitat; feature: feces | place: USA | collected 1985/1987 | reverse complement strand
TTTGTTTTATGGATAAGAAGCGAGCCGAAGGAAAGCACTTTTACGTTTATACTGTTGCCGGCTCCGCCAAATTTCTGCGCATCTATTATGCAAAGGTCAAAGAATACCTGAACGCTTTAGAAGAGACCGCCTGATACAGAACAACGATGGCCATGCTGCACCGCAGCACAGCCATCATTATATGTGACGGGGCATATCCTCCCAGGCCTGCAGCCGGAATATGTTGCAGGTCCTTTAGCTATGCCTATTTCTTATCCTGTACTTTTCTTCTTTTGTGCTTGACACACATTAGCAGGTTTGCTTCAATGCTGCCTGAATATGAATTGGTAATGAGTATGGAGGGCATCGGAAAGGTTACAGGCCCTCAGCTTATGGCAGAGGTCGGTGATGTGCGTCGATTCTCACACAAAGGGGCGCTGGTTGCATTCGCAGGCGTTGACGCTTCTCCATACCAGCCAGGAAGCTTCGATTCGAAAAGCCGTCATGTGTCCAAACGCGGGTCTCCATATCTTGGAATGGTGTTGTTTGTGATCATGTCAATGACGCTTATTCGTGCGAAAACTGCTAATCCGGTGTTTTGTTTTATGGATAAGAAGCGAGCCGAAGGAAAGCACTTTTACGTTTATACTGTCGCTGGCTCCGCCAAATTTCTGCGCATCTATTATGCAAAGGTCAAAGAATAACCTGAACGCTTCAGAAGAGACCGCCTGATACATAACAACGATGGCCATGCTGCTCCGCAGCACAGCCATCATTATATTTACTGCGTCATCGACGGGTCATATCCTCTCAGACCTGCAGACAGAAAATGCTGCAGGTCCTTTTGCTATGCCTGTCTTTTATCCGGTACTTCCCTTCTTTTGTGCTTGACACACATTAGCAGGTTTGCTGCTTTAATGCAGCTGAGTTTGCGTTTATGCTGTATATGGCGCTAGATACCTGCACACACGCAAAGGCATGTCCGTGAACACCTTCACGTTACTGCCTTTGTCTGTGAACGGCGGCTCCTGAAGGATGGAAAGGGAGAGTAGTTGACATATTATCACGCCCATATTATGGCACGCTAAATAGCCTGATCTTAATGTGTGTATGGATTTCGTAAGCAATAAAAAATCCTGATTCTATTTCCAAACGGTACTCTAACAAATCTGGTTCGCGCAGTTTTAGCTTTCTAATTTTCCGCCGGATTTCATTCTCTTTCTCATTCAGTTTTAACTCACTAGCAGTCAAATTATTGAAAACGCTATTTACTTTCATCACGGCCCCACTGCTGTCTCCGGATGATGCCACACCTAAGCTGGTCGGGAAAATGCATCCTTCCTTAAACGGCAATGCTAAAACCATCTTTTTAAGCGCATCATGCACCTTCTCGTCAGGAACAGTAACCGTTGGTTTCATGTCAGGCCTATAATTCAGAAGGAACGGCCAGTTGTCATATATGATATCAAATAGCTCTCGATCAAACCATGCACTTCCCTTGGGATGTGGACGCACATCAATAAAGTAAACAAAGCGCCCTTGCGGTTGAAAGAACAGCAGATTACCATTGCTGCGCCCATCAGTATCTTTTTCCAGATGTAGATGATATATATTCCAATTTTTTAACAGAAAATCCGACTTGCTCACAGATATAGCTCGAATTTGCTTGCTCATGTATGGAACTATTGATTTTCGGGTTTTTAGCCTCTCTTCAATACCTTTAATTGCGTCTTGCTCTTTCGATGTGAGAGTTGGCAGCTTTTTCTTGAGCTCTCTTGAATATGCCACCATATAAGAAACACTTGAGTCAAAGAATCTATGGTGAATATCCAGATACTTCATGCAAACGGTATAGTCATCCCAGTCCCTTGGGACCACTATTCCGGCTTGGTTGAGCTCTTTCCTTGATATTTCAGCCAAATCATGCATAAAGTTCATGTGGATGTCCCTTCGGCTTGTAACGGCAACTTATCTATTTCGTGGCTGTTTGATAGGCCTCGAGAAGCTCTTTGCCGCCATTATTCAAGGACGACGCGGCTTTATTAGCGGCGTCCAAGAATATTTCTACTGGGCTTTTTGTTTTATCTGCCACGACGTTGAGTTCACCAAAAAGGTTTTCACCAGTGACATGGATCCTTGGGCCTATGCTCTTTAATTGATCATTTGTATATGCAGAATAATCCATAATCTCATTGCGAGCTTTTCTTTCGCCGATTAAGTAGTCCTTACCAAGCAATCCTAAGTGTGGCAGACTATGTTTATACATGATCAAGTGATGATAAGGATCGGCTGCTAGCCATTCACATATCCTTTCCCACCAGAGACTATCAGTTTCTCCAATTGACATACCATAAATATAAATCAGCTGACTGCCTTTTAGAATATTGTAAACCTTGCTGTCGGTATTTTCTCTGTAGTTTTCGTTAGCTTGTTTCTTTATAAATGAAGCTTCGTATATGTCACCATAATCGCACTCAAATATGTCGGGTTTAGCAATCTGCGACTCGTCATTTACACCGAACACCATCTGAGATTCTAGAGTACCGTGTACGTGCTGCACTTCTCCTATCCTGTGGTTGTATATTGTGCTGCCGCTTCTGTGGCTTCCCAGCACCGACTGATTGCTTTTAATTAAGGCAATACACTTATCAAGCGTATCGGTATAGTTAAAATTGATAAAATTAAAAGTTGTACGCTCTGACGCGTATCGGGAATAAATACTCTGGATCACACTGCGCTCCTGTTCAGGAAAAAGCTTCGCAAGAGTGTTGATATTTGCAAAGGCTTGCTCAATTTGTTTGGCAATGTAATCGTAGTCGATGCGGTCTTGCTGTTGTTTCAAATAGGTAGCAAGGTGTTTACAAAAATCGGTGTGGCACTCTGAAAACGCCTCGCCTTGGCCTGTTTTGAACGTTCCCGTATACCGACCCATTTCAATTTCTGCCGCCGACCAGTGGGCTTCATTATCGCTGATATCCTGGCGGAATTTTATCAACACATTTTTTTCTGCGTCTGTCTCTTTATAGTATTTTACGAAGTCGGAATAAGCTGTTGCCAAGCCCAGATTTAGGTCAAACCCATTGCCAATCAAAAATGTAATGTTCATATCTCTATTCCCTGCTTCTGCAATTACCCAAAATACTCCTTCATTAGCTATTTATTCTATTTATAGTTTATCAAGTCATTGCGAAATCGTCAATTCTTAATAATTTCACATGGCAGGTATGCCCCCCAGGTAAATGCCTTCCATCGAGTGTGCTTAACTTTAGGGTGCGCCGAGCAAAAAGGACGTGTTTTCGACCCTTCTTGCTTTTATAGTGGCGCCAAGTTGTCGATAGTGGTATAATTTGCACATCCCCATCGAATTGAGGTGCAGACATGACCGAAACAGTCTCATCCATTATCTGGGACGTTGGGAAGCTCTCGATATGCCAGCGGACGGCGCATAAGGCGCGGTGTCTGCTGCGGGAGTTTGTGGGAGGCAAGGTCGAACCGGGCGAGACGAAGAAACAGGCCCTCGTGCGCGAGTGCCGTGGGGAAGTTGGCATCAACGTCGCCGTCGGGGACGTATTCACCGATGTCACCCACGTCTACCCCGACCTCATCGTGCACCTCACGCTGTATAACGCCCGCAAAGCCGAGGGCGCTTTACAGCGTGAGGGCACAACGACCTGCGCTGAATAACGCTGGGCAAGACTGACGGCTACAACTTCTGCCCGGCGGACGAGGCGATACTTGCTCGGATAAAGGAAAAAACTCAACATTTGCAACATGGTCGTTGAGATCAATCAGACATAGAAAAAAATACTAAACTGGAGGGCTGTGCAGTGACCGGCGAAAAATTTACACTTATGCAATACACCATCAGCTCGATTCTCGGCATGATAGACGCCGAGGACTTTGTCATACCCGAAATCCAGCGCCCATTTGTCTGGAAACGCAGCCAGGTGCGCGATTTGATCGATTCTCTGTATCAGGGTTATCCAACGGGCTACATCATCACCTGGAAGAACCCGGACGTCAAAACGAAAGACGGCGGGCGTGCTAATGGCAAAAAAGTGCTGATCGACGGCCAGCAGCGCATTACCGCGCTCATGGCTGCCATATCCGGCGAAGAGGTTCTCGATGAGGACTTCAACAAGGACCGAATAAAAATCGCTTTTAACCCTCTGACTACCGACGAGAACAAACGCTTTGCCGTGCAGGACGCCTCTCATTTGAAAGACAAGCGTTGGATACCGGATATATCCCTCCTGTTCAAGCCGGACTTCAAGCAGCGTGCATTTGAAAACGAATACGCTCAGAACAACCCTGACATCGACCTGGACGAACTGTCCGAGACGCTCACCAGGCTGAAAGGCATAGCTAATCGCCAAATCGGCGTCATCGAACTCGCTCACACGCTTGACATCGACGAGGTGACGGAAATATTCATCCGCATCAACTCCAAAGGTACGGCGCTGAGCCAATCCGATTTCGTCATGTCCAAGATGGCCGCGGACACTGCCCATGGCGGCAGCCTCATGCGAAAGGCGGTGGACTACTTCTGCCATCTTGCCGTGAGGCCGGAGTTTTACGGCAACATGATAAGGGACAAGGAGTTCGGAGAGTCCAAATATGCAGCCAAAATAGGCTGGCTTGCTAAGGACAACAGCGACATATATAACCCGGACTACGGCGATATGCTGCGCGTCTCCTTTATGCACCAGTTCCGGCGCGGCAAGCTGGCAGACCTGGTCAGCCTGCTCTCAGGCAGGGATTTTGAGACGAAGGAGTTCCGCGAGGACATCATAGCCGACTCGTATGACAGGATGGACAAGGGCATCCTGAACTTCGCCAATGAGTACAACTTCAATCAGTTTGTGCTGGCGATCAAGGGCGCCGGGTTTGTTTCTCACAAGCTGCTGAACTCTGCGATGACGCTGGACTTTGCATACACGCTTTACCTCATACTGCTCGATGCGCCGGAGATACCTAATGACCAGATAAAGCACTACGTCCAGAAGTGGTTCGTGCTCTCAACGCTCACCTCGCGCTATATCGGTTCGCCGGAGTCGCAGATGGACAGGGATATGCGCAGTATACAGGAGAAGGGCTTTTTGAGTTTTCTGGCTGACACAGAGGCGTCGGCGCTCTCTGAGACGTTCTGGACGGTCACTCTGCCGCAGAATTTGGAGACCTCGTCCGTGAACAGCCCGGCCTTCAACGTGTTTTTGGCGGCGCAGGAGCATCTGAATTGTAACTCGCTTTTCATGAACGGACTCAAGGTAGGGGACCTGATAACCATATCCGGCGACATACATCACATTTTCCCCCGCGCATATCTCAGGAGCAACGGCGTCAATAGCAAGACCAAATACAATCAAGTTGCTAACTACATATATCTTGACACACAGGGGAATAAGGCGATAAGCGACGCTGCCCCCTGCGAGTATTTTGGCCGTGCGCTGCGCCAGTGTGAGACAAAGGAGCTGGAACTCGGCAATATAACTGAGCTGACCTTGTTGAAAGAAAACCTCGCTGAAAATTGTATTCCCGAGACCGTCATTGAAATGGACGCCTCGCGTTACGACGAGTTCCTCATAGAGAGGCGAAAACTGATGGCAGTGATGATGAGGCGGTATTATATGAGCCTGTGATGGTGCAGGCGAAAGGGTGGCCTGTTTGAAACATGAAAAGGATGAGCGCTCCATTTTATATGGGTATTTAGACAATAACCATTGCATATATAGTTATGGTGAATCGCAAAATGAGTCTAATGAGCTTGAGGCAGTTTTAGCAAACCTGCAAAGTTGCGATTTTCCTGATATGTATGCTATTGTCGGCCGCACACTTGTAATAATCGAGCACTTCGCCTTTGATGCGTCGCGCGAAACAAAACGTGGCGGCATGGAACAGATCAGGAAAGACCGTAGAGCAAAGGCAGAAATGGAGGAAGAAATCAAATCGGGAAAAACTGAGGCGATGATCGTCGAGCGAGTTGGTGCCGAGCTAACTTTTTTTGACTGGAAGCTAAATTTTGAAAACCACTTTGACAGCCACTACGCCAAAATTGACCGCTATATAGAAAATGCAAAAAATGAAGTCTGCAAGAATCAACTGGTCAAAGCGGGAACGCTAGATAGTTATAGAGTTGGTTTTTTCATTGAAGAAGAGTTTCCACCGATAGTTGAAATAGGCGAAAAGCAGCATGAGCTACATTACTCAGAGACAAAGCAGTTCCTGGACTTCTATTCCGGCAAATCGCGGGTCGATTTCATTTTGTTTGGGACATATCACGGTGGATGTCCACGACTCATATACGTAGATCACAGCCATACTATAGATACTTGTAAGGCTGTTGATTTGCAAGCAGATGATGTGAGGATGTCACGAATAAACAAAAACGAGGTTGTGGTAAGATTCGTCGTTAAGATATGAAATAAGTGACAATTGACTACTGCCAACCAAAAAGAAAAAAGGTCGCAAAATGCGGCCTTTTCTCTTTGTTCGATTCAGGCTTCAATTCTCTTACCAGTGCGTTCCTTCCGTTTTGCGCAGGCATAGTTCCAGCGTTCCGTCGAGCTCCATTCGCAGCTCAATGCAGGCTGTGTCGATGTTGAATTTGCGGGATATCAGCTTTCTCACAATTTCTCCCTTCTCCCGGCACGTAAGCAAGGTCGGGGTGTACAATAATATGTACAATAATTCGTTCAAGAATAAGGTTCGAATCTGGCGTATCTATTGTTACAAAATATTTTAAATTCTTTTATATTCGTTCGATTACGTCTATTATGTACGATTATATGTTTAGAAGATCTTGAAAGGCAACTATGGAGTTGAAAAGCCGCGAAACACATAGAAGCATCCGAATCTGCCCAAGTCATTGGTGTCAGGTCTGCGACCAACGCTAGCTTGATCAAATCATCTAGAAGTTGCTTGCAACCATACAGCACTTTGAGAGCGGAATAAAGGCGTTGGTTAAGCATGACCCACTCTTTGGCTAAGACATAAAGCTTCTTTACAGCATTTCAGCATCTGTTTCAACTCTGCGATGGTCATAGTGGCAGAGATGAGAGACATATCTCTGTTCAGAAAGCCTAAGCGGCTAGCAACATACTTTGACATTGCCCGTGCAAGGCGACACGCGTAGCGGTTATGCGCAGGCCCTCGAATATCATCTACGCAGTTCTCTGTAATTGCAGGCTCTTTTTACTCCGCACGTCTCAGGAGCTCATGAAGCGGCTCGCTGCTGCTTAAAGAGTCGCAATATTACGCCCAGACTCATAGCGTTCGCCTTGAGTCTGGGCGTTGTGTGCTTTTGGGCGTGAGCTACGTGAGCTAGTTTAAATTTTGCTCATAACTTTGCTTAACTATGTTTGACCCCAAAAATGGCATTACAAGGGCAGGGCAATTCAACTATTCCTGTCTAAGCTACAATCAATAGGTAATCGGCCGCCTTACGGAACATTGCTCAAACTAAGCAAAAAGCCTATTTGGATTTAGGGCTTTCTGCTTATTACTACACGAATTTGGATTTTGCTAGTAGTCGCTGTCTATATTATTATGTTAGAAAGTGTTCGTGTGCTCCTTTTCTATTTGCTCTTTATAGGAATCAATTGTTGGGTGTAAGATATGGTTCAGCCACGTAACCGCTTTTTCCCGCATTCGCTCCGGTAGTCATTACTCCAAATGCCCATATGTAAAAGTTATCGATTCCGTGGACCCACATTTTGACTGTCATTATCTCTCCATTTTGAACTAGTCCCAACACATTATTATCACCATACATTATAGGCGAAGTACGGAGGCAAACATTACTACCATTGATTCGATAGCTGGAGGTATCTGATTGATCCGCAAGCACACCAATTGAAAGCACTATTGCGATAACTAGAACAATAACGACCAATGAAGCAATCGCTTTTTTTGTTTTCATGTATTTTCCTCCTTAATCTTTTAAGTATGCTAATCCAAATTCATGTATAAACCCCATAACTAGCATAGTTCAAATCATTGAGTCACCCCTGTTCAGCCAACCAGGTGCTCACGCGATTTTGGGTGTAGACCGCGGCCTGCTCTGCAGTTATCTGACCGGCAAAAAACTGCGCCGCGTCCTCGGCCATGATGTTCAGCACAGCGGGATAGGCATCCTGCACCATCTGCGTTTCCGATATCAGCCCGCGCAGCTTTGCCGCGTCGGCCTCATCCAGCTCGTACTCGTACTCGTAATAGTGAACTCCGTTTTTGACAGCGTCGTTTATCATTGCGTCCAGCACACAGGCAGAGGTGGGAAAGCTGGTGATGTTCATCTGCTGGTGCTCGTCGCTCAGGCAGGAGCGCACGAGCTGCCATGCGGCATCCTTTTTTCCGCTCGCGCTCGAGATGGCAAAGCAGAGGTCGGGGCTGAACATGCTGCCGTTAGTCGTCTCGTTCGGCACGCCGACAAAGGCGTAGGCCCCGCCGTAATTGTCACTGATCGTCGAGACCCGTATCAGGTTCTGCAGCAGCTCGAACTGCAGCAGGCTGTTGTACAGCGCTGCCGAATCGCTTCCAAACTCGGAAGCAGCCGCGGCACATTCCTCGAGCAGGCTTATGTAATCCTCGTTGTCAAAGCTGCATGTCCCGGCCTCTAAGTCCATGTACTGACCGACGGCAAAATCGCTCAACCAGCCCCAGAGTATGTCCCGTGTCATCCAGCCGGGAAAGAGCGGCAGGCCCGTCTTCGCCGCCGCCTGCTTCGCCTCGCCAAAGCTGAAGCCCGGCTCGGACAGGTACGCAGACGGGGCCGTGAAGGTCGATATTCCGAAAGAATAGGGCAGCCAGTCCAGCTTATCTTGCACGCACATTGCTTCGAGCAGCTCCGGGACGAGCGTGTCGCGCCCATACTCCTCGTCCGCGTCGAGGTAGATAAGCAGGTCCTCAAAACTGTTTGCACCCAAGTCTGCCAATGAGCTACGGTCATAGAAAGCGAAGATATCAGGCCCTTCTCCGGCGATTAGCTGTGTGCGCAGCAGCTCAGCTGTCAGGCCGCCATCGCCCAGTAGCTGCACCTCTACCCTGTAGCCCTCGCTCGTGCGGTTGAAGTCGTTCACAATCGTGTACAGCTCGGCGCGCGGGTAATCCGTGAGCAGCGTGAGCGTAGTCTTTGGAGGCAGGAGCTTTTCCTCAAGCAGTTCAAGGCTGGTCTGGCCCCGGTAAAACAGCAGCCAGCTGCCGTCGCCGAGCTCGTACAGGTTCGTGTATCCCGGAGACACGATGCCCGGCTCCGACCAGTCAAAGAGATCCGCCTCGTCCGCCGTTTTCACGAATTCCCGCCCATCGGACGTACAGCTCACAAGGACATCGCCATCTGCTGTCGTGCCGAGTCCGTAGATGCCGACCCCGCCCACATCCGCCGGCTCCAGCGCAAAGGTATCGGCATTGAGCTTTAATAGCTGCGTTGTGAGGTCAAGGCCGCTGAACTGGACAATATATAGCCCATCTTGCGCTGCCTGCATCGCAGTAAAGAGCAGATAAGCCGCTTCTGCCTCCATGCCGCGCGTGAGTTGGCCGTCTTTAACCTCCGCGATGGTGTTGCTGTCCATTACATAAGCCGTACCGCCGAACTCAGCATAATACAGGTCTTTGCCAAGGGCAGACAAGTCGCCGTTAAGCTCTGTGGTGAGCACGCCACCGTCCTCATAGTGCAGGATCTGTATGGCGTCGCCCGCTCGTGCGAGCACCGACAGGGCGTCACCGAAAAAGACAGACTCGATTTCCGTGATGCCGTCGGAAAGGTCGAGCGGCTCGTAGACCCCATCCGCCCAAAGTCCGAGCATCGGCGCTCCATCAGCGCCCGCCCCGGCGAGGTACACGCCGTTCTCTGCCGCGCAGGCGGATGCGAGAGAGGCGAGCCCGCCGGGCAACTCCGTCTGCGTCACGGTGAGGCTGTATTCGCCCAGGGCGGCGACAGGTTCAGACTCTATAACGTCGGCTTCGGGTATGTCGAGCTCTGGGGCGTCAGTCCCCATACCCCCGCAGGCCGAAAGTATGCAGAGGAGAACTGAAAGAATCAGAGCAATTTGCCTTTTCATATAATAAATACCTCTTTTAAATGGCAGAGAATCATTTTACCGATTCATTATCTACTTATTTGCCCTGGTTAATAATGAAAGTTGCTCTACAATAAGTGTTTGTATTCGGACGGCAAACCCGCCGTCCGAATACAAACGCGATGCGTTAAATCGCAGGTTCAATAATAGCGCCGTCAAGCACACTTATAAAGACTATTCCGTCAGTGGTAGTTATTTCATAGCATAGTTGGTATACATTGTCACCAACAGGGACATAGGATAAATCTCCATTTACTTCCGGCTCTATATCAGCATAGTTAAAGGATTCTGCATGCTGCAATGCAACTTCGGAAGCTGCACTAGCCGAAATCATATTTTCGCGGGTCACCATACTGGCTGGGATTGCTGAAATGGTTCTTTCTTTCCAACTATCGACTATTCCGGTTATCCCATCAGCATCGACGCTAATGCTGATGAAAGAGTCTCTAAGCTTAATTCCATTATAGGTATCGTAGTATGTGTATCCTTTTTCAATCGTTGTGGCTGTGCCATCAACAATGCCTATTTCAGTATCCACTAGCTCTTTAATCACCGAAGATTCAACACATATGGCATTCTGAAGGTCAGCTTCAGTTATGCGCTCTTTTGCCTCGTTCTCTGCTATCTGAACGGTCTCATTTTCATTAACTGCGGTCCCTACAGAATCCCTATAAAGTATATTTTCAGTATCGTTTTCTGAAATATCTTCAAATACTAGAGTCGTTGGTATAGCAGAAGCATTAGATGCGCTGGTTGACACAGGCTGCCCAGTATTTCCTGTATTATCTATGAAGTTAGCATATCGATAAATCGGAGTTGAACTTGAAGGAGCAGAATATGTATTACCAGGTAATCCAGGAAGCCGATAATACTGGTTAGCGCCATCTTCGTATACTAGCACGGCCCAGTTTTGTCCGTTGTTAGCCTGTCGCCATGAGCTCTTAATGCTCTCGCCGGATTCAGCAAAATTTATAAAACTTGCAGCTATAGTGTGGTCACCATAGGAGGGAGCCTGTTCATGATACCCGGCTATTGCTCTAATACCGGAGGCTTTCATAATTTTAGCGTATGTGCTTATGCAATTCGAATCAAGCTGATAGCAAGATGCCAAGATTAGCACGCGTATTGGATCATTCTTTTGCCAAGAACATGTAGTCGCCCATTGCGTTCCTGAAACATTCAAAGCAGAAGCAATTGATATGGTTTCTGTTTGCCCAGGTATATACACTTCCGTGCTAGAATTATTAGTCCGCACATTAATAGTTGGGTTATTAGGACTTCTTGCGCCATGTCCAGAGTAATAGGCAACTGTATAATTCTTTGCATTTACAAACTCACTGGTAGTTACAGGCGTTATATATGCCTGTCCAGTATTACCAAGTGTCCATCCAATGCTTGTAGATGAGTAGTTATTATCCTGCAAATCATAGTATATAGTCTCACAGTCCAATGCGTCTTTGGTATTACCCTGCATAATATACGCCGTGTAAGGATAAACTTTTGCTCTGACCGTATACTGAATGGTGCTGCTAGAAACCGTGCTAGAAACTCGGATATAGTAAGTGCCTCCGGTTTGGTCATATACTACGAGCTTACGGGCATTGCTAGACGCGCCTATAAGAGTGCCGGCGCTGTTATACACACTATAATTGTAATAGGGGGTAGCAGATGAGGACGTTGTTTCTATCCAAAAATTTATGGTCCCTCCCGACGCATTTCTGAGAACGAAAAAATCGACGTCGCCACTTGGCGTTATTTTTCCTTTCATATCTTGTCCACTGTAAATAGTATCAGCGGTGGCCATGGTGTTGTTTGATTCAGACTCATAATACGTTGCAAGCGGAGCTATGCTGGTAGAATTCTCGAAAAAATCGTCAGGTATAAACGAGTCCTCGAAGGCATTTAGTCCAACGCTATGGTCTGCTTCTTCAAGAGATGCTGTAATGTCGTTGTCTGCGTAGACTCCTGTAATATTCAGTACTATCAGCATGATGATAAGCAAGATGGAAAGAAGTCTCCTTTGTTTCATATGGCACATCCTTTCTATTTTTTAAAAATCTTCTAGGCTCAAATTTAAAATGCAGCTTACACCTCCAGTACATTTTGTATTCTGAATCATTGTTGACTTGCGCTTTACGTTCTTAACTGTATTGACGCTTTATATATAAAAAGTGCAACAAGCGGCAGTTAAAAAGCACTGTGGCTTGTTGCATTTTGCTAATATATTTGCTCTGCCAGGTTTAGTCCGCTTCGTCGTAGGCACCATATGTAGCCACCTTGCTTCCCTTCTCGCAAAAACTCCGCGAATGAAGACATCTTCTCCGTAGTTAAATAACGGTATTCCCATGGTAACCCTCCAATTAGCTGATCTATATGACATTTTGTCGCGAAGCCTGCAACGTATTACACGCCACCCGTTGCATGACCAGAAAATGAAAAGAAAAAGGGCATGGAGAGCTTAAAGCAGTCCATGCCCTTTATCAATTGTCGCCGCGCTAAGCGCTCTGCTCCGCCACATAGATCTCCGCACTTGACTGGATGGCGGCGGTGTCCTCGGCCAGCTAGTATATCTATAGAATACACGGCTTCAAAGCCGCAGGACCCGTTCTCCCAGTCAATGAGTCTGTCTCCTGACCAAAACACGGCGAGGCGCAGGTAGTCCATGCCCCGGTACTCGTAAACAAGCGAGCCGTATCTGTCACTTGCCTCCACTGCCGCCCTCAGTCCAGCGTCGGGCCCGAGCCGAGCTTGGCGAAGATCTTGTTCCAGGACGCGCCGACGGAGACGGTGATGCCCAGCTCAAAATTTACGCGTTCGCGTATCTCATTAGTAAGTGTCTCCATCCCGCGCTCGCAGAACTTCTGCGTCCCGGTGACGTCGCACCAGACTTCGTCGAGGCCGAAGGGCTCAACGAGGTCGCTGTAATCGGCGTAGATTTCGCGTGCCATGCGAGAGAAGCGCAGATAGCGGTCAAAGTGCGGCGGCACGATGTGCAGTTGCGGGCGCGAAAAGAGCCGGGGCAGATGATCTGTCCCGGCTTAAAACCAAGCGTCCGAAGGATGCGCCGCCGCGCGGGATGTGCGTTCTCCAGGGCACACTTCGGAGAGCGTTTTTTGTGAGTGGCCGGATGCGGGCATTGCCGGCCTACTCTAGAATAACAAAGCTTGTATTAGAGCTGCCTGTATCAGGGCAATATTCGCTCCAGCACAAAAACGGACTGTTAAAATGTACGCCTCCGGCATACATATTGTCCGATTTCGCAGATATTATTTCCACGGCTTTGTTGTTGGAGATGTCGTAGATATAGTATCCGTCATCTAATAAATTCCGCCAACTAACATAGTTTCCCCAGGTCTCCAGAGTTTCAAAATTTACATATTCCTCTCCGATTGAAGAATACATGGGAGATGAGTGGTCTATTATTGTCTGCCACTCATCTCCGTTATACATGACGATCGCTTTCCTTGACCTGGTTCCATGTTCATCCATTCTCTGCTCCAAGGCGAAAATGTGCTCGTCTGATGCTGCGAGGGAGGATATATTTCCGTCACTTTGGAGTTCTGTAAGTTCATGTGTATTCAAATCAAAATAATAGACATTGGTCGTAAAATCTCCATGGCCTATATTGAAGTATGCAGCATATGCCACGAATCCATCACCCAGGCAGGGGTCGCCAAACACCTGAAAACCGCTGTATGGATATGATGTTATGGTTATAAGCTCGTGACTGTCAAGGCCATAAGCTTTAACAACACAGCATACATTTCCGTCTTCGTCAGTGTCATACCCGCAGTAAGCTACATATTCACCGTTGCAGCTTATTCCCCAGGGCGTAGCAAATACGCCGGACGGAAAACTCTCATCCGCCCCGTCGATATCAACGACCTCTCCGGTACTTATATTTGCGGCCCTAATTTTCCAATTGGCGCCGGTTGATACTCCGACATAGACGTCTCTGTCCGCGTGTTCAGTCCAAACTATCCAGCCTTCAGAATAGATAATACCAAAATAATATTGCCCGTCTTCAATTGGCAGCTCAATCAGCTTAACAATTTCCTTACTGTCAACATTTATTCCCCATATGGTGTTTTCATTTTCTCCGCGAACAAAATAAACTATTGAATTCATTTCAGCATCATAGCCTATGCAAAAAGTCTCTTCGGTATCAATATATTCATCCAGGCTATGGACCTTACAACCGGTTTCTGAAATAGATATGACCTGCATATCTGTTTTTCCCATTTCCCGATTTGGCATTTCAGCGGTATGGTCAGGTGCGGCTACAGGCTCAGGAACACCTGAGCCTGTAGGGATGCCGCAAGCCGAAATGGAGAACAGCATTGTAGCCACTATCATTATATTGATTGCTTGAACTTTCTTCATTAAAACACCAGTCCACGATCTTTCATCAGAGTACACATCAGCCTGAATCCAATTTCTTGCTCTCCATATGCATCAGGTCTCTCCGCGTTTGGGTCATTGTAGTAGCAAATGCGATCTTCTGGCTGATCATTGTTATACCCAGTTCCAGCTACATAGTGGTATATGTTGTTGGGTAGATAATTACTATAACCAACAAGACGATTTGTCGAAGTCCCTGAATATTGAATTGTGTCATAGATAACTCCATATCCTCTAGCCAAGGTTCCAATTGCTGAATCTGTCATAAGGATTGCTCGGTCTGTAGGATCGCTAGGAGAGCCCCAAAGTATCTGGTAATCATTATCGCTGTATTTATTTAGCGCAGTTTCCCAGTTTGAACCGAAACTAGTTCCTTCACTATTAGTTCCCAAATCATCTGCCAGATCGTCTTGAGTAACGTACACATCTTCACCTCTCAAAATCATTTGTGCACTTGCTGGACCACAATAGTAACCATTTTCCTGGCTTAAAGCGGGTATGTCAAGCCTCTTGATTTGTCTTGTTACACTATTGGTAGATAGAGGAAGCACGCTCGAGTATTCGTTTGTGCCATATTCTTCTAGTATGGCCTGTAGTTCAGACATTTCTTCATTTGACAATGCACTACTACCAGCTCGTGAGGCTGATTGAATATCAGAGCAGTTGCCGTATCCGAGCCCCAGCAACTCAACCAGTCTGTGCATGTCAGCTGCTTTTTGTTCACCGGCAAGAATTTCTTCCTCAGTTGGTGGAATAACACCCTGCGACGACGGTAGCTCATATGCACGGCCAGTGTCTTCATTAGCAAATGCTCCAAATAAACAAAGAACTGCCATGGCAAGTGCAAGCAATATACTGAATACCTTTTTCATATAAACCTCCTTAATTATAATAGCTTAATTACTTTTGTTACATTCATAACACCCTTGATTCATGCATGGGGTCTTTTGCTTCTCGAGTTTGCCAATTCTTATTCATTACAATAGCCTATAGAAACCACCTGCCTCTTGAAAGCACAAAATATGATAATTGTTCTGCCGTCAGTGCCTCAAACTATTCCGGCAAAAGCATGTAATCAGAAAACGATAATGAATCCCAAATACTAATAAGTAACTATGGGTCACTTTTGTATAAGTGATGTTATTTTCATTCGATACTGCCGTTCATTCCGTTATTGATTTTCTTCTACATTCAGTAAATTCTTACTGTGTATGAGTTGCTAACCGACACGCTGTCGGAATAAACATCCGGGTTTTTATCGCGTGCGTAAGTTGTAATAGTATAGAGGCCACGCTCCTCAAATGTAAAAGTATTACTTGTACTTGGTGAGTCTATGGTTTGATTTAGCCAGATTATTTGACCGCTCGGAGTTTCTACACTGGTTGCGAACCTGTATATCCTGCCCGTCGCAGTTGCTGTTAGGTTAGCTGTCGTTCCCAAAGCCAGCGGGGCATGCATGTTGTTAGTAATAAACAATCTATTATAGCCGCAACTATTACATACGGCATCGAACCCATTTCCACCCGATACACTCGAATAAGTATGAGAACCATTGGGACAATTAGTAACTATTGTAAACAGCATAGGTTTAATCAGTCTTAGTTCCCCGTATGTACCCACGGGATAATAGTCACTTACTTTGAGATCTTTTCTATCCGTGGTATGAGCGCAAAAGTATATGTCATTTCGATTTGCTGAGAAG
>OHAV01000495.1_pt1 | contig 16360 bp, 14 predicted proteins | sample 1577271 | NCBI WGS metagenome assembly OHAV01 (sample SAMEA3879537, study PRJEB24766) | human gut metagenome | biome: human-associated habitat; feature: feces | place: USA | collected 1985/1987 | reverse complement strand
GCGCGAGGGGACAACGCGTTTGCTCGGCGCGCTGCATGCCGTGCGGCTGCCGGCCTCGCCCGCGCGCGACGCGTGGCTGACCGGGCACGGCCAGCCCACGACCGCCGCCACCCTGACCGCGGAGGACCTGCTGCGCCGCCCCGACATCACCCTTTCTTCGCTCAAGGAGCTGTGTCCGGAGCTGACCGGCTTCCCCGCCGATGTGGAAACGCAGGCGGAGCTGAACGTGAAATACGAGGGCTACCTCAAAAAGCAGCAGGCCCAGGTCGCGCGCGCACGCGCCATGGAGGACTGGCGCATCCCGGAGGATACCGACTACGACCGGATCGACAGCCTGCGCATCGAGGCGCGCCAGAAGCTGAAAGCCAAAAAGCCCCTGAGCCTGAGCCAGGCCGGGCGCATTCCGGGCGTGAACCCCGCGGACGTGGCCGTGCTGATGGTATGGCTCAAGCGGCGGCGGGACGCCGTCGAAGCCAACGACACAAGAGAGAGGGAACAGCCATGAAAAAGCATTCCTCCATGGCGCTGGTCGTGTTCGCGGTATGCATGGTCAGCTATTCCGGGCCCATGGTCAAAGGCGCGCTGAACGAGGGTGCCTCGCCCATCTCGGTGGCGCTTTTGCGCATGCTGGCGGCGGCGCTGCTCATGCTGCCCTACGAGGCGCGCCAGTGCGTCCGGCGGCGCATCCCCATGAAGCTCACGCCCGCCCAGTGGGGCCTGACGGCGCTGGCCGCTGCCTTTCTGGCTGCGCACTACATCACCTGGATTACCTCGCTGACCGGCACGAGCACCTTTGCCTCGGTGGCGCTGGTATGTACGCAGCCGCTGTTTGTGGCGTTTTTCAGCTATGTGCTCTTTCACGAGCGCACGCCCCGGCGCGCGCTTCCGGGCGCGCTGCTGGCGCTGCTGGGCGCGGTGACGATCGCCCTCTCCGGCCTGTCGGGGCAGGAGGCGCAGGCCACGGGACAGGAAGCGCTCAGGAGCAACCTTCTGGCTCTGGCCGGGGCCGTGCTCATGGCCGCGCACTGGCTGGCCGGGCGGCAGATCCGCCAGACCCTGGCCGCGGAGGTCTATACCCCCGTCCTCTACCTGATCACGGCGCTGCTGCTGGCCCTGTGCCTGCCCCTGTCCGGCGGCTTTCGCATGCCGCTTTCCGCCCTGCCCTACATGGCGGGGCTGGTCATCGGCAGCACGCTCCTGGGCCATGCGGTGTTCGCCTATGCCCTTTCCGGCGTGTCCGCGAACGTCATCAGCTTTGCGCTGCTGGGCGAGCCCGTGGGCGCGATGATCTTCAGCATGATCTTCTTCGGCGAGGTACCTACCTGGCCGGTGGCCCTGGGCGGCCTGCTCACGCTGATGGGGCTTGCGCTCTATCTGGCCTTTGCGGGCGGAGAAAAGCAGCCCGCCTAGCGCCACAGGTATTTTTCCAGATCCACGGTGCCATCCTTCCGCAGGCCCACGCCCTCCATCTCCAGCAGCAGGCGGTGCGTCTCCCGGCCGCAGGGCGAGAACGCCGCGCTCAATCCGCCCTGCCGGTTGACCACGCGGTGGCAGGGCACATCCGGCGGAGCCACGCTCAGGGCATACCCCACGGCGCGGGCGGCCCGCGGGCTGCCGATCCTGCGGGCGATCTGCCCGTAGGTAGCCACGCGCCCGCGCGGGATCTCCCTCACGGCGGCATAGACCCTTTCAAACATTCCCATCCATGCGCCCCCTTTGCGCCATCTTCCCTGGGATGATACCACAAAAGGCCGAGCGCGGAAACCTGTTTTTCAGAAGGGACCGGCGATACAACTATGCAGGAACGCTCAACGCTCATGACGGAGGGCTCCGTCTGGCGGCACATCGTTCGATTTGCCCTGCCCGTGTTCTGGGGGAACCTCTTCCAGCAGCTCTACAACGTTGTGGACTCGCTGGTGGTGGGCAACTTTCTGGGCAGCGACGCGCTGGCGGCGGTGGGCTCCTCCAGCCATCTGATTTTTCTGCTGGTGGGGCTGTTCAGCGGCATCTTTACGGGGGCCAGCGTGGTCATTTCGCGCTACTACGGCGCGCGGGATGATGCGGGCGTGCGCACGGCCGTGCACACCACCGTGGCTTTCGGCCTGGTGGCGGGCGTGGTCATCACCATCGCGGGCGTGCTGCTCACGCCCCGCCTGCTGATCTGGATGGGTACGCCTGAAAGCGTGCTGCCCAACTCGATCCTGTATTTCCGCATCTACTTCGGCGGCATCATCTTCGTCATCCTCTACAACACGGCGGCGGGCATCTTCCAGGCCGTGGGCGACAGCCGTCATCCCCTGTATTACCTGATCGTTTCCTCGGTGGTCAACGTGGTGCTGGACCTGCTCTTCGTCGCGGGCTTTGGCATGGGGGTGGATGGCGCGGCCCTGGCCACGGTCATCTCCCAGGCCACGAGCGCCACGCTGGGCTTCTGGCGGCTGTGCCATACCACCGGGCCTTACCGCATCTGGTTTCGAAAGGTGCGCTTTCATGGCCGGACGCTTCGCCAGCTGCTCACGCTGGGCATCCCCTCCGGGGTGCAGAATTCCATCATCGCCATCGCAAACGTGGTCGTCCAGTCCTCCATCAACCTCTACGGCCCCATGGCCATGGCGGGCTGCGGCTCCTATTCCAAAATCGAGGGATTCGGCTTTCTGCCCATCAACAGCTTCGCTTTGGCGCTGGCCACCTTCATCGGCCAGAACCTGGGCGCGAAACAATATGACCGCGCCCGGCGCGGCGCGCGTTTTGGCATCCTGTGCAGCCTGCTGATGGCCGAGGTGGTAGGCGTGGGTATCAACCTGCTGGCTCCATGGCTGATTTCGCTGTTCAACGGCGATCCGCAGGTCATCGCCTTCGGCACGCTGCAGGCGCGCACGGTTACGCTGTTCTACTTCCTGCTGGCCTTCTCGCACTCGGTGGCGGGCGTGATGCGCGGCGCGGGGCGGGCCATCGTACCCATGCTGGTGATGCTGGTGTGCTGGTGCGTCATCCGCGTCAGCTATATCATGCTGGTGGCGCGCGCATCCGGCAATATCCAGATGGTGTTCTGGGCCTATCCCATCACCTGGGCGCTCAGCTCCGTGGCCTTTTTGATCTATTTCCTACGCGGCGACTGGCTGCATTATCTGGAAAGGAAAGAAAGGGCGGCCTGAAGGGGCGGCCCCTTCCCTTGACTTGTCCCGCCGCTTGAGCTACAATAGCCTCGGCTGTGCGGCGTGCGGCGGTTCATCATCATATATTGCCATTATTTATCATCGCTGGAAGTCCGCGTGGCCTGACGCCCGGCCCCTTTGCGCGGGGCCCTCTGTCCCCCAACCATTACGGAAAGGAAGGAACGCCATGTTTGGACACCGCCCCGAAGGCCGCCGTGTACGCGATGTGGACCCCATCGTGCAGATTACCCCGTACCTCATGCCCATGCGCTGCGACGCGCAGGTTTTTCTGGACTACGATGTGGAATACGAACCCCTGATGCGCTACATCGCCAAAAAGAGCCGGGAAGGCGTAAAAATCACGTTTATGGAAATCCTCATCGCCAGCTTTGTGCGCGGCGTGTCGCAGGTGCCGGAAGTGAACCGCTTCATCATGAACAAGCAGTTCTACAACCGCAGGGAGCTCACCGCCAGCTTCACGTTGCTGATGGACACCGACGACGGCAGCATCGAGGAAAACACCGTCAAGATCTTTTTCGATCCTACCGACACCATCTACGACGTCAGCGCGCGCATTAAGGACATGGTTCAGAAAAACCGCAGGGCGGAAACCTCCGGCTTTGCGGTAAAGCTGGCCTCCGCCGTGCTGAAGATTCCGCTGCTCCCCAGTCTGGCGGCGGGGCTGGTGAGGCTGCTGGACCGCTACGGCCTGCTGCCCAAGGCATTGCTGGACGGCCTGCCCTTCCACACCAGCATGTTCATCACCAACAACGCCTCCATCGGCCTGATGCGCGTGTACCACCATATCTACAATTTCGGCGACACCAGCATGTTCATCTCCATGGGCACGCCCCAGCGCGGCTATTCCGTGGATGCGGGCGGCAATGTGGTGCGCAAGTGCACGCTGCCTGTCGGCGTTACCGTGGATGAGCGCGTGTGCGGCGGCGCGATATACGCCAAGCTGTTTGCGGTGATGAAAAACTGCCTGCGCCATCCCGAGCAGCTGGAAACCCCGCCTGAAAAGGTGTTTTACAACAAGGGCTGCGAGTTCCATGTGCCCAAGCCCGAAAACGTGTTCCATCCTGCCGGGTCGACGGAAGGGTCCGTCACGGCATAACCACTTTGCGGCCTTTGCGCAAAAAAAGCGTCAAGGCCGCTTTTTGCGTTTCTCCCCACCTTGACACGTCCCCCGAAAACGTCTATAATGATGTAGTCGGCTATACAGGTTTATCGCGCTTTGCGAGAGCCTTGCTGTTTTGCGAAATATACTCCCATTTCCCGGCTTTCCCCCGCGTCGCGCGCGGACTGGCGTCCGCATAAGCGACGGGTTGGTTTTGAAACGCTCCGGCGTTTTGTAAGGGTATATGAACTTGGTCTGTCCATCGTCCCGTGTGCCTTTTGCCGGGGCGAAAATGGGGTATGCGCCTCGACGCCCGCCTCTTTCCCCCCGTGCCGTGTTATCGCGCGCGGAAGGGGCGGACATGGCCAAACAAGCGAATCAACATAGCCGCACGAGCTCTGGCTCGACGGCTTTTTTGCATGAAGCAAAAAGCCGTTCCGCGCATGAAGAGAAAACAAGCAGCTGGGAGCAATACCAACGGAAGGGAGTGTACGCCATGGACTGGATCGTAGCGATCATCGTAGCGGTTGTGGCGGCGGCGCTGGGCGCAGCGGGCGGATATCTGTACCGCAAGCAGGCCGGCGAAAAGAAGATTGGCCGCACCGAGGAATACGCAAGAAACCTGCTGGAAGACGCGCAGCGCAAGGCCGATGAAAAGAAAAAGGAAACCATCCTCGAGGCCAAGGAGGAGGTTTTGCGCCTGAAAACCGAGCTGGACCGGGAATGCCGCGAGCGCCGCGCCGAGGTGCAGCGCAGCGAGCGCCGCATCCTGCAGCGTGAGGAATCGCTGGATAAAAAGCAGGACGCCCTGGAAACCCGCGAGGAGGCGCTGGGCAAAAAGCAAAACGAACTGCAAAAGATGCAGGAGGACATTGAAAACGACAAGCAGCGCCAGGTGGCCGAGATGGAGCGCATCGCCGGCATGACGCAGGATGAGGCCTGCCAGATGCTGGTCAGCCGCATTCAGAAGGACGCCTACCACGACGCTGCCGCCATGGTGCGCGAGATCGAGACGCGCGCCCGCGAGGAGGGCGAGAAGAAAGCCCGTAACATCATCGCCCTGGCGATTCAGAAATGCGCCGCCGACCATGTGGCCGAAAGCACCGTCAGCGTGATCAACCTGCCCAACGACGACATGAAGGGCCGCATCATCGGCCGCGAGGGCCGCAACATCCGCGCCCTGGAGACCGCCACCGGTGTGGACCTGATTATTGACGACACCCCCGAAGCGGTGATTGTCAGCGCCTTTGACCCCGTCCGGCGCGAGATCGCGCGCATCGCGGTGGAGCGCCTCATCATGGACGGCCGCATCCATCCCGCCCGCATCGAGGAAATGGTGGAAAAGGCCCGCAAGGAAGTGGATCAGCAGATCCGCGAGGCGGGCGAGCAGGCCGTCTTTGAAACGCATCAGCACGGCATCCATCACGAGCTGGTCAAGATTCTGGGCCGTCTGCGCTACCGCACCAGCTACGGCCAGAACGTGCTCAAGCATTCCATCGAGGTCAGCCATCTGGCCGGTATGATGGCCGCCGAGCTGGGCGCGGACGTGGCGCTGGCCAAGCGTGCGGGCCTTTTGCACGACATCGGCAAGGGCGTCGATCATGAGGCCGAGGGCACCCATGTCACGCTGGGCGCAGAGCTGGCGCGCAAGTACCGCGAGAGCCCCGACGTGATTCACGCCATTCTGGCCCACCATAACGACGTCGAGCCCCAGACCGTCGAGGCCGTGCTCGTGCAGGCCGCCGACGCCATCTCCGCCGCGCGTCCCGGCGCGCGCCGCGAGAGCCTGGAAAACTACATCAAGCGCCTGGAAAAGCTGGAGGAGATCGCCAATTCCTTCCCCGGCGTGGAGAAGTGCTTTGCCATCCAGTCCGGCCGCGAGGTGCGCATCATGGTCAAGCCCGAGGATATCACCGACGACGGCACCCGGGTGCTGGCCAAGGAAGTGGCCAAGCGCATCGAAAAGGAGCTGGAATATCCCGGTCAGATCCGCGTAAACGTCATCCGCGAAACCCGCAGCACCGAATACGCAAAATAAACGGCATGGCTTTGGCCCGGCGGCACGATCCGCCGGGCCTTTTGTGCGCCCGCGTGCTTGCGATTCCGCAGAAGTATGATATACTGTATTCATCCGGACGCATCTGAAAATAGATTTGATTCCGATCATGAAAGGAGTTTGCGCCATGATCCTGGATCAATGGGAAAATGCTCTTCGTTACCTGGGGATCAGCCCGGAGCTGGATACAGCGCTGCGTTTTCTCTCTTCCCTGACGCCGGGTCAGCTTGCCGTGGGCAGCCGGGTGGAGCTTCAAGGGACTGACGTATTTTACACCGTCAGCGAACCCACGCTGTCCGCGCGTCCCATGACCTTTGAATTTCACAGGCGATATACCGATATCCATGTGCCGGTGACTGGCGAGGAGCGCATCGCGCTGTGCCCCGCGTCGTCCCGTCCCGCCGACACCCCCTTTGACAGCGAAAAGGACATCGGTTTCTTCCCCGGCCGCTCCATCAACACGGTCAGGATTCCTGCTGGCTGGTTCTGCATATGCTTCCCGGAGGATGCGCACGTGCCCTGCCTCAGTGACGCGGAGGAGCACGCCATCGTCAAGCTGGTACTCAAGGTCCGGGCGTGCTGAAGCCCGCGGCCCTTTGGGAGGTACATATGAAGATCGTCGTTCTGATTCCCTGCTACAACGAATCCAAAACCATCGCCAAGGTGGTGGCCGACTACCGCGCGGCCCTGCCCGAAGCGGATATCTATGTCTACGACAACAACTCCACCGACCACACGGACGAAATCGCCCGTCAGGCCGGGGCCATCGTCCGCTACGAATACCGGCAGGGCAAGGGCAACGTCATCCGCACGATGTTCCGGGAAATTGAGGCCGATTGTTATCTGATGATCGACGGGGACGATACCTATCCCGCCGAAAGCGCGCGGGAAATGGTGGACCTTGTGCTGAACAAAAAGGTGGACATGGTGGTGGGCGACCGCCTGAGCGCTACCTATTACACCGAAAACAAGCGGCCCTTTCACAACCTGGGCAACCGCCTGGTCAAGCGCCTGGTCAACACCATTTTCAAAGGCGACGTGCGCGATATCATGACCGGCTACCGCGCTTTCAGCTATCAGTTTGCCAAATCCTTCCCGGTGCTGTCGCAGGGCTTTGAAATCGAAACGGAAATGACCATCCACGCCCTGGACAAGAATTTGAGCCTCAAAAGCGTGCCCGTGGAATACCGCGATAGGCCCGAAGACAGCGTCAGCAAGCTCAACACCTATTCCGACGGCATGCGCGTGCTTCGCACCATCGCAAGGCTGTACAAGGAATACCGGCCCCTTTCCTTCTTCGGGCTGTTTGCGGCGCTTTTCGGCGCGGCCGGGCTGATCCTGTTCATCCCCGTGCTGGCGGAATTTTTCCGCACGGGGCTGGTACCGCGCTTTCCCACGCTGATCGTCAGCGGCGTGATGATGACCTTTGCGCTGCTTCTGCTGGTATGCGGCTTCATTCTGGACACCGTGGCCAAAAAGCACCGCCAGCTGTTTGAAATCAACCTCAACCTGCTCAGGCTCACCCACGACAAGGAGACACGATAATGGGCAAGCGGCAACCCTCTCGCATCCCGCGCGCTTTCCTCTGCGCAGCGCTGGGCGTGGCCAGCGCCATGTGCTTCGTGGTGGATACCGAGGGCTATGTGGGTATGAGCGCTTTGCCCGCCGCCTCCACGAGCTATCTGTGGAGCGCGCTGGCGCTGTGCTTTGCGCTGCTCCTCTACCATGTGCATGTGCGGCGGGGCATTCGGGCGGGCGCGGTGGCAGTGCTTCCGGGCCTTCTGTTCGGCGTGCTCAATGCCTTTGGGGGCCTGCTGTTTGCCTACGACAGCTGGGCCATGCTCGCTTCGCCGGCCACGCTGGCGCTGACGCTGCTCAGGTCCGCAGGGCAGGCCGTGCCCATGGCCTCCCTGCTGGCCTGGGTGGACGCCGGGCTGCGCGGCGGTGCGCTGTACCGGCCGGGTACGCTGGACGATGCGCCCGTGCCCGCCGCGCTCAGGCCGCTGCGGCGGTGGGCCTTGCGCCATGAGATGGCGGCGTACATGCTCATGCTGGCGCTGTGCTGGTCGCCCTACCTGATCGCGTTCTATCCCGGCACCGTGTGCTGGGATCTGGGCGAGATGGTGGCGCAGTTCTTTGGCCAGCGCCCCATGGATACCTGGCATCCCGTCTTTCTGACCTGGGTGATCGGCGGGTGCGTGTGGCTGGGCCGCCTCGTGGGCAGCGACAACCTGGGTGCGGCGCTCTATACGCTGATTCAGACCGCGCTTATGGCCTTTGCGCTGAGCGGCGTCCTGCGCCTGATGCGGGCCCTGCGGCTGAATCGCGCGGCGCGTCTGGCCGCGGCCGCCTTCTTTGCGCTGCTGCCCATCTGGGGCGGATACGCGCAGTTTATCAGCAAGGATACGCTGTATACCTCGGCGCTGCTATTGTTTGCCCTGTGCCTCATCCGCCTCGTGCTGGCACGGGAGGGACGGTTGTCCGTGCAGACCGGACGGGAAGCCGCCGGCCTGTTCGTGTGGGGGCTTCTGACCTGCCTGATGCGCTCCAATGGGCTGTACGTCATCCTGCCCACGGCGGTATTCGCCTTCTCGTTTGTGGTGCGGGGACGGGCGCGGCTGGCTGTGGGCGGCGCGCTGGCAGGGGCTGTGGCCTGCGCCCTGCTGTTTTCCCATGTGCTGCTGCCCGCGCTGGGCGTGCGCGACGAGACGGCCAGCGGCCTGTATTCCGTCTGCTTTCAGCAGAGCGCGCGGGTTTTGCGCGATCATGCCGGCGAGGTTACGCCCGAGGAATATGCCGAGATCGACCGCGTGCTGGACGCGGAAAATCTGGCTGAGCTGTACGAGCCGTGGATCTCCGATCCGGTGAAATACACCTTCCGCCAGTACGGACAGGGCGCGGAGGCTGAAAAGGCGGCGCTGGCGCGCTACCGCAAAACATGGTTTTCGATGCTGACCAAGTATCCGCTGACCTACGCGGAGGCCTTCTTCGCGGGCAACGTGTCCTACTATACCTTCGCGCCCAAGCTGGAGGGCGAGACTTACAACCAGCAGGCGGGCAACCGCCTGGTCTTTGAAACCTATGATCTGGGCGAGGACCCGCGTTTCCTGCACACCGAGCAGATCGCCGCGCTGGAGGGGGCGCGCACGCTGCTGGCGGTGTTTGCGCGGGGCATTCGTCACATTCCCCTTCTGGCGCTGCTCTACGCCTGCGCCACCTACACGTGGCTGCTGGCAGGCGCGGGGATGAGCGCCGCGCGGCAGCGGCGCTGGCGGCTTCTGTGCTGCTTCCTGCCCGCTTTGCTCACGCTGGGGGTGTGCATGCTCAGCCCGGTGAACGACTATTTCCGCTACTTCCTGCCCATCGTGGCCATAACGCCGCCGCTGCTGGCGGCGACAGGCTCGCGGCCGGCAGCATCGTCACACCTGCAAAAAAACACGCAATCCCTTCCCCCGCAACAGGAAGGCCCTCTTTCCCCGTCGAATGAGTGATGAGGAGCATTCCACAGAAATGGAGGTATTCACCCATGAAGAAATATCTGGCCCTGCTGCTGATGATGGCCCTGGCCGCCGCGCCCGTCGCGCTGGCCGAGGACGCCGCCACCCCTCTGCCCTGCGGCGCGACCTTTGAGATGGACGGTCCCGCGCTGGTGGAGGCCATCGGCGGCGATGCGGAGTTTGTGCCCTATTTCGAGGATGATGACACCGAAACGGGAAACATTCAGCTCTCAAACGTGGACCTGGGCATCGGCGACATGACCGCTTCCTTTGTGTGCTTTGATGTGCAGCGCGTCAACAGCGCGCGCGAGCCGCGCCTGAGCCTGGTCTCCGTCACGCTGGACCCGGGCGATGACAGCATCGCTTCCTTCCGGGCGGCGCTGGAGGCGCTCACCGGTGTGTATGGCGCGCCCGACAACAATCCCTTTGACGAGGCCGCCACGGACATGTACGTGGAATACGGCATGCTGGATGCCTCCTGGGTCAAGGAGGATGTGCGCATCTATCTGTCGCTGCAGCGCATGTACGAGGATTATCTGGAGCTGAGCTTTTCGCCCAGAATCTGCTTTGACGCCTCTGATCTGGACGTGTAAGAGCGGTTTGCATCCAAAAAAGGAGCAGGGATTCTTCCCCGCTCCTTTTCCATTTGCGGCCTTTATTTCAGGTACGTGCCCACCAGCCGGTTGACCAGCGCGCCGTCGGCCTTGTCCTTCACCTTGGGCATGAGGGCCTTCATCAGCTTGCCCTTGTCCTTGGCCGTGGGTTCGGCGAGGCCAAGTTCCGCCAGCGTCGCCTCGATCACCTCGCGGATCGCCGCCTCGTCCATGCGGGCGGGCGCAAATTCAGCATAGACCGCCATGCGCAGCCGGCACTCCTCGATCACATCCGTGCGGTCCGCGGGGGTGGTGTCCAGCGTTTCCTGGGCTTCCTTGATTTCCCGGTACACCACGGCGTTGGCCTCATCCTCGGTCAGATCCTCGCGCTTGTCGATGGTCTTGGCCTTGAGCGCGGACAACAGCAGCGAAAGCGCCTCCTTGCGGGGCTTGTCGCCCGCCTTGAGCGCGTCCATCATGGCCTTGCGCACTACCTCTACCTTGGTCATTTTTAACTCCCTCCCAAATCTTCGGTTTCATGGTATAGTATATCACAGCGGGCAAGGCCCGCAAAGAAGGAGGCGCCGCCATGGACCTGACCATCCCCTGCTTTGACCCCGCCCTGATCGCACGCAGCGGCCAGTGCTTCCGCATGCGCGAAGGAAAGGGCGGCATCGTGACCGCGCTGGCCGGAGCGGACCGGGTGCGCGTGACGCCGCTGGGCGGGGACCGCTTCCGCTTCGACTGCCCGCCGGAGGACTTCGAGCGGCGCTGGCGCGCCTACTTTGACCTGGATACGGACTACGAGGCCATCCAACGCGAGGCCGCCGGCCAGGATGAGCTTCTTGCGCACGCAGCCTGCACCTGCCGGGGCCTGCGCATCCTCCGGCAGGACCCATGGGAGACGCTGGTCTGTTTTCTGATTTCCCAGCGAAAGAGCATTCCCGCCATTCAAACGTGCGTGGAAGCGCTGTGCACGCGCTGCGGGGCGAAGGTGGGTCGGGGCCGCGGACGGTACTTCGCCTTTCCGGGCCCGGAGGACCTGCTCCGGGCGGGCGAGCGTGGCCTTCGCGCCTGCGGCACGGGGTACCGCGCGCCCTATCTGCTGGACGCGGCGCGCCGTGTGGCGGACGGGCGGGCCGATCTGGACGCCATGGCCGCCCTGCCCGACGACGAGCTGCTGGAGCAGCTTGAGGCCATCCACGGCGTAGGCGTGAAGGTGGCCAGCTGCGTAATGCTCTTCGGCTATCACCGCCTCGCCTCCGCGCCGGTGGACGTGTGGATTCGCCGCGTGATCGACGAGGACTATGGCGGCCGGTCGCCCTTTCCCGCCTACGGAGAGCATGCGGGCATCTTCCAGCAATATCTGTTTTACGGGCGCATCGCGCAAAAGGGTTAACGCGTGCGCCTGGGCCGCCGGTGCCTGCGCACCTGCGGCTTTTGAATGTCGTCGTGCTTTTCGCCCTTTAAGCGGAACAGCTCGTCGCGCAGCTTGGCGGCGCGCTCGAAATCGAGGTCCTTGGCGGCGGAGAGCATCTGGTCCTCCACGCTCTTCATCAGCTCCTGAAGCTCCTCGTCGCTCATGTCGTCGGGCTTGTGGTCCTTCATGCTGTCGGTGATGCGGATGAGGGCCTGCACGGTGCTCTTGACGCTCTGCGGCGTGATGCCGTGGAGCTTGTTGTACGCCTCCTGCAGCGCGCGGCGGCGGTTGGTTTCGTTCATGGCGCGCTCCATGCTCTCGGTGAGCACGTCGCCGTAGAGGATGACGCGGCCGTCCACATTGCGCGCCGCGCGGCCGATGGTCTGGATGAGCGAGGTTTCGCTGCGCAGAAAACCCTCCTTGTCCGCGTCCAAAATCGCCACAAGGCTGACCTCCGGCATGTCCAGTCCCTCGCGCAGCAGGTTGATGCCCACCAGCACGTCGAACTCACCCAGCCGCAGATCGCGGATGAGCTGGGTGCGCTCCATGGTTTGAATGTCGGAATGCAGGTAACGCACGCGGATGCCCAGGTTTTTCAGGTAATCCGTCAGGCTTTCGGCCATGCGCTTGGTCAGCGTGGTCACCAGCACGCGGCCGCCTTTTTCCGTGGTACGGTGGATCTCCCCCACCAGATCGTCCACCTGACCCGTCGCGGGCCGAAGCACGATCAGCGGATCAATCAGCCCCGTGGGACGGATGATCTGCTCCACCGTATTTTCGCTCAGCCCCAGCTCATAGGCCGCAGGGGTGGCGCTGACATAGATGGTCTGGTTCTGCCTGGCGCGGAACTCCTCAAACAGCAGAGGGCGGTTGTCATAGGCGCTGGGCAGGCGGAAGCCATAATCGACCAGGCTTTTTTTGCGCGCGCGGTCGCCGTTGTACATGGCGCGGATCTGCGGCACGGTGACATGGCTTTCGTCGATGAACATCAGAAAATCCTTGGGAAAGTAGTCCAGAAGGGAATACGGCGCGTCGCCGGGCTTGCGGCCGTCAAAGTAGCGGCTGTAGTTTTCGATGCCCGTGCAAAAGCCGATCTGGCGCATCATTTCGATATCATAGCGCGTGCGCTGGCGAAGCCGCATAGCATAGAGCGGCTGGCCCTCGTCCTCCAGCTCCTTGGCCCGCACCTCCAGATCCCGTTCGATCTGGTCGATGTTTTCGTTCATCTTTTCGCGGTCCATGGCATAATGTGTTGCGGGAAAGACCACCGCGTGCTCCAGCGTGCTCAGCACGTTGCCGCTGACCACCTCGATCTCGCGGATGCGGTCAATCTCGTCGCCGAAAAATTCAATACGCAGGGCGTGCTCGCGCTCATTGGCGGGGATGATCTCCAGCACGTCGCCATGCACACGGAAGCTGCCGCGGGTAAATTCATAGTCATTGCGCGTATACTGAATTTCCACCAGGCGCTCGATCAGCTTGTTCCGGCTGATTTGCATGCCGGGACGCATGCTGACCATCATGCCCTCATACTCGCTGGGATCGCCCATGGAATAGATGCACGACACGCTGGCAACGATGATCACATCGCTGCGCTCACGCACGGCAGCGGTGGCAGAGTGGCGCAGCCGGTCGATCTCCTCGTTGATGGAGGCATCCTTTTCGATGTAGGTATCGGTGGAGGCGATGTAGGCTTCGGGCTGGTAGTAATCGTAATAGCTGACGAAATACTCCACTGCGCTGTCCGGAAAAAAGGCGCGCAGCTCGCTGCACAGCTGGGCCGCCAGCGTCTTGTTATGCGCCAGGACCAAAGTGGGCTTCTGCACCTTTTCAATGACGGACGCCATGGTAAAGGTCTTTCCGCTGCCGGTGACACCCAGCAGCACCTGGTCGCGTTTTCCCTCCAGAACGCCTCTGGCCAGCGATTCAATGGCCGCGGGCTGGTCGCCGCTGGGCGGATAGGGGGCTTTGAGCACAAAGCGGTTCATGGCAAAAGGTCCTTTCGTAAACTGCCTTCTCATTATAGCATGTTTCCCCGGCGCGGTACAGTCCGCCCGGCAGGTCCGAACCGCTTCAAAAAAAACTTCCACCATCCGCCGTTTCTTTTCGCCGCCCGCCGTCCTTATGCAAGCAAAACCCGGTTTCCAGCGGGCTGAAACGGCCTGAAAAGGAGGGCTGAAAAACGTTTCCACGCGACATGGGCAGCGCGCGTGGCGGTCAAAATGAGCGCGACAGGAGGGAATGGACATGGCACAGCATTGGCAAAAGGTCCAAAAGCAGCGCGTCGCGCTTACAGAGGTGATGCCGCCGTGGCGACGTATCTGATCCGCCACACGCCCCGCCTGAGCGGCGAGGTGGAGGTGAGCACGGCCAAAAACGCCGTGCTGCCCATTCTGGCCGCGGGGCTTTTGACCGAGGACCCGCTCATCATCAAGGAGGTTCCGCGCATCACCGATGTGGAAACGCTGGTGAGCATCCTCCGGGACTGCGGCGCGGAGGTCAACCGCAGCGGCGCGGACCTGTCCGTATGCGCCCTGCAGCCGCAAAGCCCGCAAAATGAGGAGCGCATGCGAAAGCTTCGCGCCAGCATTTTGATTCTGGGGCCCATTCTGGCCCGCACAGGCAGCGCGTGCGTAGGCCTGCCGGGCGGCTGCGCCATCGGTCAGCGGCCCATTGATCTGCATTTGAAGGGTTTGCAGGCGCTGGGCGCGCAGGTGCATCCGCTCGGCGGCATGCGCCAGCTCAGCGGCCGGCTGACCGGAGCGCGCATCTACCTGGATTTGCCCAGCGTCGGCGCGACGGAAAACCTGATGATGGCCGCAAGTCTGGCCCGCGGCTGTACCACGCTGGAAAACGCGGCCAAGGAGCCTGAAATCGTGGATTTGGCCAACTGCCTGAACCAGATGGGCGCGCGCATCACGGGCGCCGGCACGGGCACCGTCAGCATCGTGGGCGTGGAGCGCCTGCACGGGGCCATCTACCGGCCCATTCCGGACCGGGTGGAGGCCGGAACGCTGCTTTGCGCCGCCGCCATCACCGAAGGAAGCGTGCTGGTGCGGGGTGCGTGCGCCGAGCACCTCCGTTCGCTTCTGTTCAAGCTGGCAGAAACCGGCGTGGGCATCCGCGAAACGCCGGCAGGCATCCGCCTCAGCGGCACGGCCGTTTCGCCCTTTGAGCTTCGTACCTTAGCTTACCCGGGTTTTCCCACGGACATGCAGGCGCCTATGACGGTGGTGGCGCTCAAATGCCACGGCACCAGCCTGCTCAACGAAACCGTGTTTGAAAACCGCTTTATGCATGTGCCAGAGCTGAGCCGTATGGGCGCGCACGCCGAAATCGAAAGCAATACCGTTATTTGTCACGGTGTTGAAAAACTTTCTGGCGCACAGGTTATGGCAACCGATCTGCGTGCATCAGCAAGCCTGGTGCTGGCTGGCTGTATTGCGGAAGGGACGACGGTGGTTGATCGTATTTATCACATCGATCGTGGCTACGAACGCATTGAAGACAAACTGCGCGCTTTAGGTGCAAATATTGAGCGTGTGAAAGGCGAGTAATCGTCTGAAAGCTGGCAGCCCCGTTCGCGGGGCTACCGCCAGACCACTCATTTTTTCGGTTTAGTGTAGCTACGCATCAACTGCGTTCTGTCGATAAACTCATGGGTCTGCGGATCATGGTAGCGTGATGGCCAGATAACCCAGGGGTCAGTTCCCAGGGCTTTCGCAATAATCATCTCTCCTTTCGGCCATGGGCGCGATAATGCGTTCGCCAGCGTTGAGGAACTCAAACCATTTCTGCGAGACTCCGCCGCCATTGACGTTCCCTTCTTGCGCAAACCCGCAATGATGTCAGCGGGATGCCAGTCAATGAAATTACTTTCCATCTTTCCTCACTCCTTAAGTTAGTCGCTTTCATTCAGAACACTTCTTCTGTCGAGCATCACTATACTCCTGATGGCCGATTGCTCTAAAAAGTTCCTGTAAAGAGTGTGAATATTCAGAATATATAAAGATGTATACACTGGTTTTTCAGTGCATTATTACGCTGAATAAGTATTCTTATGGAGTTTACTGGAATCATCCCGCGCACTGCGCGGGATGAGGGGAGGGGATTAACGATCGCGTTGAACAGCGATGTGCGCGAGGCCGATGAGTGCTTCTCGCCAAGGGGTGTCCGGGAGCACCTGTAACGCTGCGATGGCTTTGTCTGCTTCTTCCTCGGCGCGCTGACGCGTCCATTCAAGAGATCCACAAGCGTTCATTGCTTCCAGAACCGGTTCCAGAAGATGGCGACCGTTACCCTGTTCGATGGCGGTACGGATCATCTGTGCCTGTTCTGGTGTGCCATGATGCATCGCATGCAGCAGCGGCAGCGTCGGTTTACCTTCGTTCAGATCGTCGCCGACGTTTTTACCTAACTGTTCGCCATCGGCATTGTAATCGAGTAAATCGTCGATCAACTGGAAAGCAGTGCCGAGATAGCGCCCATAATCCTGCAGGCCTTTCTCCTCCTCCGGCGT
>OHAV01000473.1_pt1 | contig 16973 bp, 23 predicted proteins | sample 1577271 | NCBI WGS metagenome assembly OHAV01 (sample SAMEA3879537, study PRJEB24766) | human gut metagenome | biome: human-associated habitat; feature: feces | place: USA | collected 1985/1987 | reverse complement strand
CCCCGCCACGGCAATCAGGATACAAAAGGTGTTGGGAATGCGGTGCTGTCGCAGGTCTACGACGGATGCCAGCACAAGGATGCCCAAAAACCAAGCTGCCTGAAAGGCAGTATCAGCCGGCATAGTTGAACATGTCTTCCACGCGCTGGGTCACAGTGGGCAGCACCGTGTCACCGAACAGGGTGTACAGACCGGCCAGCAGCAGGGCGCCCAGCACCACAGCGATCAGGATCTTCACGGCGGTGTCGATGTAGCCCTCGCCGCGGGTGTTGGAGAGCGGCTCGGACAGGCGGGCGCGGGTACAGCTCATCACGCAGTGGGCCTTGCAGGTCATGGTCTTCACGGTATAGGACATCTTGTTGAGCAGCTTCTTCATAAAGCAGTTCCTCCTCATAATTTTGAAAATAAACTGTGGTTGGTGTTTTCGCATGTCACAGGCCCATTTCCTGTGCCTGCTGGGGGGCGGTAGGGTCGGGCGCGGACTGGCGGGACTGGCTCATGCCCTGGGACAACGCCTGCCGATAGGCGCTGATCACCGCGTTATCAAATTCCATGCGGGCTTCTTTTGTGCAGGGGAAGCAGATATCCTTGTACTCGCCGTTCCCGGCTTTGTAGCTGGGCATGGATACAAACAGGCCCCTGCTGCTCTCCATGACCTTGACGCCCCGGACGGCAAAACGCCCGTTGATGTTCACCGAGGCGGTGGCGCGGCAAGTCCCTTCCGGGCGGAGCGTGTGGATCTTGACGTCATAGTGGGTGGGATAGACCGCGTGGGGATCGCCCACAGCGGGCGGCGTCTGCGCTGCGGCCTGTTGCGTTTTGGTCGCCATGATTTGATTCCTCCTATTCTGAATTTACAGGGTCATGCTCATGTCCTGACTCTGTTCGGGCTGGTCCGTGAAGTCGATGGGCTGGAACCCATAGCGGTCCACATAGTAGAAGGAGCTGCCGGAGGGGCCGTACAGCTCCACCACATCGGAGATCGCCAGCGGCTGACCATCCGGGCCCAGCGGGGTGCGGCTGAATTTGTTCCAGAGCTTTTCCAGGTCATTGTCCTGGATCTGGCCGTCGTAGACCACATGGTACTGTTCGGGTGCGGGGCCGCCAAACTTCTGCGCCATAGCGTCAAGCCTAATGAAGCGCATCTGGATCGGAGTACCGGGCTTGAGCTGCCAGATCCGGCAGGACTGCAGCTCCGGTGCGCTGTCACGGGCATGGAAGCCCTCGTTGGCAAGGCGTTCATAGACGCCTTCCTCCCAGCGGGGGACAAGCCCGCGCCGGGTCAGCCAGGATTCCAACTCCTCGCGGCGGAACTGCGGATCGACGGTGACTTCCGCCTGGTCCTTCGCCTGGTATCCAATAAGGCTTCCATAGTAGACCAGGCAGCCGTTTTTCATCTGAATGCTCACAGCGATATTCCTCCTTTCTGTTTTATCAGGTCATTTTCATCACCCCCATATCAGGCTGCTGGGGCTGAAGCTCAGCCAGCTTTTCCTTGGCCCAGTCCGGGAGGAATTCTTCCCGGAGCACACCGATGAAGTCAGTGCGGTTCCACCTTGTCTGCTCTCCATCGCCAAGGCAGGTGGAGCGGATCGAGCGCCCAATGGCGTGGGGTGAACAGCCGAATCCGTCATGGGCATACCAGAGCTGGTTCTCTGGTGACCAGCAGCTTTCCTGAAGCGTATCCAGGGAGAGGACCAGGACCTTGCCCTCATAGTCGAGGCTTTCAAAGGAATACGGCTCACAATGCTGTGGTCCAAACAGTCCAAGGCTCTGGTATGCATCCCGCATCATACGAACAAAGCCATCCAGAATGGCTGGATGGCTCTTGACCCTATAGGATGTGTTGTGGTCGGCGTCGGAGGGAATATAGGTGCGCCTTGCCCATTCCCGGTTGCTTGGGCTGAACCGACCGTCGTAGCTGAGCATCTGCAGCGTATTGGAGAGAAGGAAGTTGATCCGCTTATAGCCCCATTTATCTACGAGAGGCTGTAGGAATGCGTCATCCAGATGTGCGCCATCAAAATGGGTTCGGATGCCCTCCTCAATGTCGCGGGCACACTCCACATTGGCGCAAAAACTGGCCCGCCAGAGGGCCAGCTCGTTCCGGGCGCGGGCTTCGGTCGCAGAGTAGGGGTAGAGGTAAATCTCTTTTTCCATCCTGACGCCCCCTCCTTACGGCAGGCACCACTTATCATGAAACCGGATGGAGAGTGGGCTGATGCCCAGCTCATTAAGCAGGCAGCAGAACTCCACCGGCAGCTCCCGCAGTTCCTCAGTCGCGGGGACAATGATCAGGGCGCCGTCCGCCGCCAGCACTGAGATATCCTCGCCCAAGGGGATGGACGCTTCTGCCAACATACCGGCCGGGAGGTTGAGATCAGGCCCCTCGCTGGTATAGCCGGCGCACCCTGCGTCCCCGCAGGCACGGCTCACAAAAAGGCTGTTTGCATCGCAGTCGCAGATATACTGCTCTGTCGGTGTCGTGATGGGGACCTCCTCTCCGGGTTCATACCCCATTCCACGCATAATGAATGCAGGCAATACCAGTGAACCATCTTCGCGGACCTTTACAGCGGTGTGTACCTTACTCATCTTTGCGCTCCTTTCGACCATAGGCGCTGTCACCATAGATCACATCTTCGGCTATCAGGTGATTTTCCAGCGCGCCCATACAGACATCCAGTCTGCTCAGCAGTTCCAGAATGTTCTCCGGCACATCACGCAGGTCGTAGGAGTACCCCGCCATAGCAAGTGTGACCGTATGATTATCCTCGTTCACCACCGCGCAGAGCTTGGCGTCGGCCCGAATTCCAGCTTCTTCCCGGATATAATCCGGAAGTTCCAGCATTCCGCCATCCAGGTCGTCGTAGGGACAGGCCGTTTCGCAGCCTTCACAAAAGCCGCAAACCTTGGCCAGATGGATGATGAGTTCCGCTGCCAGCTTGTTGAGCGCCTCTGCCGTCGTCAGCAGTTCCATGGCATTCATCTGCTGCTTCATGATCACTGCCGCATGCTCCAGGGTATGGATCTCGATCCTGTCGCCGCCCTCCAAACCGCTGATCTTAAGTGCGGCGCTGGGAACATGAAAGGCACCGTTGGGCAGCTGCATAATGAATTTCATTTTCTGTTGTCCTCCTTTTATATCATCTGATTCAAAGTTGGGAATAACTTTGCTTCCTGTTCCGCCAGCAGATTTTCTCGGAAAGCGGTCAGATCCTCTGTGGTGGGCGTATAGCTTCTTGACTCAAGGGCGGTCAGCAGCGCATAGGTCTGACCGACCTCGGACAGCAGCGTCCGAAGACCTTCCGAGGTCAAATCCGCCCCCATCCGGCGCAGCTGTGCGGAGAAGGTCACTCGGTAGTGCGGCTGACCGGGAATACTGTCGATCCGCATAGCCAGTCCAAGATAGGCTTCGTTTTGCGGCCGGATATAGACTTGCCCCACTACACTGGGGCAAACCTGAAGGCGTCCCTGGCTCATCTCCTCGATCAGCTTCGCCGCTTTCTGGAGCTTTTCCAGTTCCGTCAAGGCTTCAGCCATGTTGTATCACCCCCTGTCAGGTCAAACAGATTCATCTGGGACGGCGCCACCCGGCGCCGCTCATGCATATCGTAGTTGGCAATGATCAGCTCGGGGAATTGGGCGCCATTGTCATACCGCTGCTTGATGTTGTTGATTCGGGTGGTCTCCATGAGGTAGATGCCGGGCCGGTCATACAGGCTTCGGATGAATGCATCATCATTGTAGGAAAGAAGGAACTTGCCCTCGATTCGCATCAGCACATCCCGCAGGCGGATGTGGTCCGCCTCTGTAAAGCCGTCCTCCCCGATATTTTGATAGTAACCCTCGGTGGCGTGGTAGGGCGGGTCGAGATAGAACAGGCTCGCTGGGCGGTCATACTGCCGGATGAGCTTTTCGAAGTCCTTGTTCTCAATAACTACCTTAGCCAAACGCCGATGGGCCTGTTCGATGAGGGGGAAGTTGCTCCGCATATCGTGGGGCTGGCTGCCGAAGCTGGTCAGGCCCGAAGCGTAGCTGTACCGGATGAGCTGATAGAACCAGGCGGCCTTCTGCACATCGCTGGCGGGGCTGTCACGGGCCAGCGCCGCGCGGACCGCATCGAAATCCTCCCGCGCGTTCAGCACATACCGGAGCGATTCCATCAGCTCCTGCGGCTTATCTCTTACACATCGGTAAAGATTGACCAGCAGGCTGTTGAAATCGTTGTACACCTCGAAATCATTTCCGGGCGGCTTATGGAACAGCACCCAGCCGCCTCCGCCAAAGACCTCGATATACCGCTCATAGTAGACCGGGAATAAGGTGACGATCAGTTCCCGAAGTGCCTTTTTCCCACCGATCCAGCTCATGAAGCTATTCAACCACATCACCGCCTTCCAGCGACAGCCGGGTCTGTGCGGTGTCAAATTGCTCCGAGGACCGGTTCAGACCGCTGATAGCGGCGGCGATTCCGCTGATCCGTCGTGTCAGATGGGCGATGGTCGCCCGCACCTCCTGTTCTGTAGCGGCGTAGAAGTACCCGCTGCCACTACTGGCGATGGGGATTCCCTTGCGGCGCAAGCGGTTGACCATCTGACGCACTTCGATCCCCTTGATGGAGAAAATGCACTCCAACTCCCGGCTGGTGGCGGCATTCGATTCGCCGGAGTGATACCGTTCCAAAAATTCCGCCAGCTGTTCTTCCTGCATAGATGCCTCCTTTCCGGGGTGCTTTTCCGAAAAAGGGCATAAAAAAAGAGGGGGCCGTTTATCCCTCTCGGAAAAACGGCCCCATAGTTATTTTTGGCTATTTATTTTTCTGTAGGATCACCCCCTTGCGTCAACCTCTGGCGTGTTGCGTAATTACATGGACATGGTCGGGTTGTTGGGCGGCTGGCTGTACTCATAAAGGATCTCGATCCCGTTCCAGGACACATACCCATGCTCTGCTGCCGACAGACCGAGGTTTCTCATTTTTTGGTTGGCGTAGCCCTCCGCATCGAAGCAGGACACGAGAAGTTCGTCCGTGGGATAGATGCCGTCCTGCTTTGCCAGCATTTTGCCGTAGTCTGCAAGTTCCATGTCGCGGGGTAGGAAATTGTAGCAGTGAAGGTTCTGCGACAGATCCAGGGCGTAATCCAAGCGGTGGCAGTCCTCCAGCTCCATGACCGCCTGCCATTTGTCCAGCCATCGAGGTTCGCCCTGACCCTGCTCCGCCCACACATACCCAAAGTCGATAGCGTGGCGAATAAGTTCTGCGGCAGAATCATACTGGGAGAGGATGTCCCTCAGCTGAGGCAGGCAGCAGTCCACATCCACAGCGATGCACTCGGTCAGTGTCTCTACTTCCAACGCATCCAAAGCAAGGAGCAGTTCATCCGGATGTGACGAGTCCATATATTCGCTGGTGTCCGGGAAGCCCACCCAGATGCCCTCCATATTGCTGCGACTGGCCAGCTTGACCCGGATGCCATAATCGCCCTTGTCGGGATACTGCGTCAGGTCGCCGTCCAGGAGCGGAACTGTCAGGGATGAGATCTTGATGAAATGCCCGTCACAGAATGTGCTTCCGACTCGCTGTCGGTATACGGCTCCGACCTTCGCAGGATCGAGATATGCCCGTGCGGAGGAGGCCGGGTGTTTGATCCGATCCATTACGAAGTGCCCCAGTCCAATATCATCCCCGGCGCCGTAGAACAGCTCATAGTGATCCAGCTGATTGATGAGCTGAAGCACATCACAGGTCTTTTCCGGTCGCTCGATCTGCATGGCCCCACGAAACAGCATGGATTCTTTGGCGGTCATGTTCTCAAACCGGCGCTCCAGCCAGTCGTACTCGGATTTGGTCATCTCAAAACCGTCCAGCAGATCGAAGAGCTTGCGATCTTGCGTACTCATCGCGGTATCATCTCCATTTCAATTTTATTTTCTTCTGTATTTTCCGCCTGCTCCACACAGCGAAAGGGACTCCACCGCCCGCAGCAGGGACAGGCGATCATGCCGTTCGCGGCGTGGTCGATTTGTTCCTGTGTTACCTCACCGGGCGTATGGCAGCACTCATTGACTACCGTGACAAGGTGCGCTGTTCCCAATGCCTCCGGCCGGTATTTTCGGTTGAAGGGAACAAAGTGGACCCAGCGCGGGTTATCAAACATCCGGTCTACATGCAGCCGCAGCGCCTCTTGTCTGACCTCCTCTTTGGAAGCATGGACATAGTTGTGGTCCGACTCCCATTCGATGAGGGACTTCAGCAGAGCGGATTCCCCCTCGCGGTCAATCAGAGACTCGGCAATCTGGCACCATACTTTTTCCTCGATCTCTCCGAGATCGGTCTTCACTCCTGACCAGGGGTGGTATTTTTTGTCCCGACCGGAGCCGCTGCTGTTGCAGTAGAACACACCATGGAGCCAACGGATACCCGAGAAATCGATGGTAGCCAGATCCACTTGTTCAGGGGTACTGATTGTTTGCTTGAGAATTGAGAACACCTCCTTACGCATGCATTTTGAATGTGGGCCTGCCTCCGGCTCCTGTGTGTTATCCAAGCTCCATTTCTCCCATCCGCGGCTCCTGCTTCTGTTGTCCGATGCTCTGGACGGGTTGCCCATCCCGGCGTTCCAGCAGGCCGTACTCGGTTTGAATACTGTTGCGGGAGGCCAGAAGCGCCTGACCGTAGGTGTGAAGATTGAGGTGGGGGCGGAGCAGCCTGGCAGCCTCATTCGGAAGAATAAGGGCCAGTTCCTCTGCCGCGGCATCTTCAGGGGATGCGATACCGGGAGAAAGGATATGCTCGTCAAGCTGCTCCGCCAGAACCAGTGCGTCCTCAATATGCTGGCACTCTGTGGCCGCTATGAGCGCCTTGTAGGCGGGGAGATTTTGGGTCGGCATTTGGGTGAGCGCATCGCCAAGCTGCTTGATGGTTTCAAATGGTACTGCGCTGGTGATGTGTTCCTTGAGCTGTGGGACTTTGCAGTCCAGGCAGGTACACTCTACTTCGCCCCAGTCAACATATCCCAGGCAGCGTACCGCCATCTCCAAAACACTGTCTTCGGCGGGAAGCTTCAGCTCCACGACATCGGTCCCGCCAAAGGGAAGGTCTTCATGGCGCGCCGCCAGCCGGAGATGGATCGCATAGTCCGGCTCGACAGGCCGACACAGGAGGATCTCCGGCGCCGAATTCAGATCAGAGTGCTGGACTACATAACCACCCAGATCGGAGATCCCGCTTGGCACATATACACCGCATTCACCTGTGCGCGCCATTTCCCCAATCTTTTCAAAGTCCAGAAGCTCAAACACTGCATCTGGCAGTCCTTCCACTTCCGGCACAAACCCGTTTTCCGCGTAAAACCGCCCCAGCTGTCCATCCGACACGACCGATTCCACCACATGGCAGCAGTCCGCGCTTGCCGCCAGATCCCGAAGGCGCTTGAGTGTGAGGGGCTCCTGTTTCTGGAGTTCCACCCGCACCAGCCCCTCAAAGGCGGTGTGCTGCCTCTCGTCAAGTCTGGAGAGACGCTCTGCCAGATCGTTCAGCTCCGGCAGATTTGTTGCCGAGCAAGTAAGGCAGGAGCGCAGCACCTCAAAGTCGTGGTAATCTATGATCTCCAGATACAAGGAATCACCCTCTGGGAGCCGTGCCTTGTCCAGTGCGTCCAGCAGCTCCCAGGGGCTGGCCGGGAGCTCCAGTTTAGCGTAGGCCAATTTGCTATAGTCTGTGGATGTCAGATAGACGCTGAATAGTTTTTCATCCAAGGGTCATTCCTCCCATCTCTGATTCCTGATGCTCCTCGTACCATTTGGGATCTGCTCCCGGCACATCCCAACCGTGCATGCTGCCGGTGAGCATGGCCTGCTCCTGTGCCGGCGTGATGCCGCGGCGCTGGTTGTTGTAGTCCGCCAGCCGACGGTTTTGTTCTCTGTCATCTGTGCTCCAGTCGCTGGGGTAGTAGCCGCTCTCGCCCCGCTTGATGCAGATGAGCGTTCCCTCACCAGGAAGGACCGACCAGCACAGATCCGGCAGGCGGGTGAGGGAATCCGGCGAGAATTTTTCTTCCTCTGTCTGGATGCTCCAGTTCTCAGAGTTCCAGAGACTCACATAGAGCTCACCCTCATTCAGTTTGATGGCGCGCTGCTCAAAGCCCTCGCCCCAGCCATCTGAAGCTTGGCCGGAGATGTAGTCAGCCAAGGTCTCCTTTTCTTCCGGCAGGAGTTCACTCATTACCTTGCATTCTGCCACACACCACAGTTGACCATCGCGGCTCTCCACATCGAATACTACGGAGTGGACTTTGCTGTTGACCCCATCCTGTTTGTCGTACCAATGCATCACGTCAGGCATCTGATTTTCCAGAAGCGCCTCATGAATGCAGGACTGATAGTCCCTCAGCTCACGCCCATCCAGATCGTTGCCGTACTCCTCCAGATCTCCCCAGTCGTCGTAAGCATAGAGCTGGGCAGTGAGCGGCATGTAGAATTTTAGGGTCTGGGGTTCCGGGCGGAAGACTTGGAACCGGTCTTCGCCAATGCGGAGCGCAAGACCGCTGCCATTGTCCCACTGAATATGGAACTGTGCATCGTCATCAATGGACTTCAGCGTTCCCATACTGCCAGGGGCAATGGGGTGGGGGTCGTCTTTCATCTCAATGAGCCGGATGCGACTTCCTTGGGGATATTGCTCCCGGAGAAAGTCCAGCCATTCCTTTTGTACTGTCATCTTGTGTCCTCCTACATCATCATGCTCTGGTCACAGGTCGTGTTCTCCAGCTCCTGGTGGAGCTGCGCCACCGCCTCGAAGATGACCGGGTCGTGTTTGAAACTGTCCAGTTTCTGGTGGTCCGAGAAGAAGTTCTGCTCCCCATCTGCCGTGCGCACGATATCTACGGTGGCGATACCATCCTTGGTGACGCCCAGCCGCTTTTCGGGGCAATCGCTGTCCTGATAGAGGCGGATCGCCTCCTCCAGGGTCAGGCCCCGGTGGAGCTGTTCCTGGGGCGTATTGCAGTCTGTCATCACGAACCAGGCGTAGGTATGGGGGAGCGATGGGTCTGCCGCATCCCGGAGGGCCTGCATTCCTTTCTCTGTCATACCGTAATTGCAGGTTCGTCTGGGGTTCGCCTCGCCTGCGAAGTCCAGGATGATATCATCCACCGCCTTTCTGACTTGGGGATTCTTCGTGAGCGTCTCGTACTGGAAGCCGGTAGTGTTACGGTACGGCAATTCCTCCCGGATGGTCTGGAGATACTGCTCCGCATCGGTAAAGTCCTGCCGGGTGCCATCCGCAAAGCTGACCCGGCCAACCAGGGCATTCCGCCGGGCCATCTCCTGCTGGCGCTTGTCGTAGCAGTAGAGATAGCCTTGGTAGTCACCCGGAGCCGGGGTACAGCGCAGGCAGTAGCGGTAGCGTTCCGTTTCTGCTATATAGCCGAAACTGCGGCCATCCTCCGTGATGGAGCCGCCGTTCCGGTTGCAGTAGCTTCTCATTGTGGCCAGATCCTTGAGCGGGCCATCCGTTCGGAGCATATCTACAAAGGCTTGGAGCTCACCCTTGAATTCCCCGGTGTTGAACTGGTCGCCGTTGTGCGGCCACCAGCTATGCCAAAACTCCTTCCCACCGTGGCCGAAGTCGATTCGCACATGGCCTACCGTGCCCAGCGCCGTATCCTCGGTCTCATCCAGCTGGGAATAGAAAAGGCCCGCCTCCTCAATGGAAGCGGGCCTCAATACCGGAAGCATTTCCGAAACGATTCTTTTTTCAGATGATCCATTACGCTTCATTTTTCTCACCTCGTTTTTGTATGCTACATCACATCTTACGCCGACTTGGCAACAGGAACACTACCACAAAGGCAATCGAAAGTCTATCGCAATTTGATGAATAAGGGCGATATCTTACATCTTGATATGAAAATCTGTGATGCTTTGATCTGACTGCTCAGAGCATTCACAGTCGTTCCAACTGCCTTTGGCCGCTATAAAATAATCTGTGAGTTTCTGGGCCGTCACCGGCACATTAGCTGGTTGGTCTGTGTACTCAAAATCATCTCGATTAAGCTCAAACCAACAGTGGTCGACTTGGGGGTCAAATTTCTCGAACTTTCTTTCCGGCAACCCCACCTGATTCGGAATGAAATATTCTCCTGCATCACAGCAGCTGAGGATCACATTGATTTGCTCGGGAGTCAATACACCCTTGATCACACAGCTATTGTGAACTTTATAATTGTCTGCATCACGATATAGATAATGGATCTTTGTGTTCATGCTTCTGTTCACCCCATCTGAAAGTCAAATTCCGCTTGGTGCTGTTCAGCAGGGTCATCCATCATCAGTTCTTCCAGTGTAAGCACCCCGTGATAGGAGACATATCCGCTCTTTACGACCCGGCCTTCTTCTGAATTCATGCGCTCAAGACCGTATCGGGCATAATCATAGAAATCTCGCAGATTTTCGTCGTACTCAAATCTGCCGGACTCCTGGATCATATAGCGGCCATATTCCTCCACATTCTGGACACCGGGGGCATAGTCAAACTGGTCCAGATTCTCTGCCAGCTGCCTGACTTGCGCGGCGGTTTCCGGCTGTGCGTATTCCACCACCGCGCCCAGCTTTTTTATTTCATTGGTACTCAGCTGCTGGATTGACCGGCACAGCTTGTTCAGCTCCTCCAGGCTCTCTGACTTCATACCCAAAACACAGTCTACGGCGTCCGGAAACTCGCTTGCCTGAAATGACAGCTCCATATCCGCCGGATCAACGATCCCTGCCCGAATCAGGGAACGCTTGATCTGGAGGTCTGGCGCGGGCAGATACAGCCAGGTTTGGGGAGCGCCCTTGCTCTCCTGTACCGTCAGGGTCAGCAGGGGAGGCGCATAGAAATACTGCGGGAAGTGGCGTCCATCATAGATTTGTGAGAGGCACATACCGTTGTCATAAACCACCCCATACGGTGTGACAACTCCGTCCCCCTCATCAATGAGGAGCAGGGCAGTTTCATAGCCATCCAGGTTGTCCAGCTCCTCTTTGCTGGCGCAGCCGCCATTCAGCACCATGTAATGTTCTCTGCCGACCTGCTCTAAATCAGAAAAATCTGTGATGACCGTGACCTGCTGGCAGGAAAAGGTCAGGTTGATCAGGTCGGCCATGTCGGAATAGTCGTAGCTGACCGCCGCCCCCTGGAATTGAGCTCCCTCCAATGCACAGCAGAAGCTGTCCAGCCGCTTGGCCAGGTAGTCCAACTCGTCGATATTTACAGGTTTTCCCTCCAGCCGCTTCAGGATGGGGTACTCACCGAAGATCTCATCCATTTGGCAGTCCCTTGCCAGTGGATCTCCCATGCCCATCGTATTCAGCGCCTCCATGATCCCATCATACTGGTCGGACGGGATCGGGAGGGGAACGGTATACTGCCCGTACTCGGGATGCTTCGGATTTGATAGCACAGCATTCATTCTCATCATATTCCTCCAATGCAGCGCCCTACATCTCCATTTGAGGGCTATTGTCCTGTCTGTGTTCCAATTGTGTATCCAAGTCAGGGACAGAGAACTCGATTTTGGTTCTGGCCTCTTGGATGGCTTTCATCTGTTTGTCATTCAAATCGGGGTCCTCCGCCAGCAGATGCTCTGTTGCGCGATAGAGCTCCGTTAACTCCTCTTTAGAGAAGAGGCTGGCATTGGAAATCAGGCCGGAACGAACAGCGAAGTCTCGTTTGGCTCCTGCAAAATCATCCTCATAATAGTGTCCATGGCTGACACCGACCTTCTCATGGTCCCAGATCCACGTAACAAACTCATAGCCCTGTCCGGCGGCTCGCTCTCTACCAGCCAGGACTGCACCGCCAAACTCTGCCAGCAGATGGAACTTGTTTTCCAGACCACGAGCACGGAGGAGAGGGGTGTTTTTCATGGCCTCCACATATTCGAATGCGCTATCGGCTGCAATAGCAACCCTGTGATACAGCTCGTTGGCCTCTGGATTCTTGCTGCCAGCTGGAAGCAGGAATACTTCGTTCCCAGGAGAAACAGAAAGGACAGGCTGCCCATGGAGAAAAATCTCCAGCCGCCTGTCCTCTTTGTTATAGGATTCAATTTGCTCTTTTCTGAGACACCGGGATAATTCTTCAAAAAATTGTTGCGCCATATAACAACCTCACATTCTTTTGTTTTCTGGTTTTCTACTTGGGGAATCGGTTTCTACAGCAGATTAAAAAAGGCCGAGATCCTGTAGTAACAAGATCCCGGCCTCAAAAGATATGTCTGATAGAGTAAAAATTGTGTGCGTTCGACTCCTGCCAGAGTGGATGGCACAGGGTAAAATATCGGAAAAATAAGGCCCGTAGATCTGCTGATCTACGGGCCTCGGAAGCCTTGAAAATACTGAGGTTTTGTCCTCAATATCTTTTTTAGCCTCCCTTTTTGGTGCCGGTGGTGGGACTCGAACCCACACGGAGTCGCCCCCGGCGGATTTTGAATCCGCTACGTCTACCATTCCATCACACCGGCATGTGACCCGATTATTATACCGTATTTTCTTCCCAAATGCAAGACAAAAATTGCGGCCCCGCCGGGGGCCGCAATTTGGCTTTTCAGAACGGACTCACTGCTTCACCCACTGGACGGGCAGCTTTACATGGAGGTCGTCCAGATTATCAAAGAGCTCATAGCTGCCGCCGGTCTACTGCATGGTGCCGCCGGACAGGGTGTATTCGGCGCAGCTGTCATCGCTGAAGGTGTCTGCCTTATCGCTGAGATACAGCTTGCCCTTGGCTGCCCGGAAATAGCCGGACTCATTTTCATCCGCCAGGCCGTCCATCATCTGGTCCACGTCTATCGAGGCGTCCATCATCTGCTGCACATATTCCTCCACGGTGACGCCCTCGGCCGCCATGGCCTCGTCAATGTCGGCCCGGTTCATGCCCTGATCCTCCAGCTGCTGATAGATCATCTCCACCGCCACAGGGATCAGCGAGTCAATGTAGGTCTGGAGGGAGGTTTTCAGGGCGTCCCGATCCACGTTCAGCGTATAGGTGCCGTCCTCGTTCAGCTTCAGCACAAACACCATCTCCATGGTGGCGTCCGTGGACAGGTCCATCCCGGCCCCCTGGTTGACGCCCTCCTGGAACATCTCCGTCATGTCGCAGTTCCATTTCCAGGTGCCCGCCACTTTGGCGTTGTCGTCGCCGCTGCACGCCGTCAGGCTCAGGGCCATCATCAGCGTCAGCAGCACAGCAATGATGCGTTTCATACTCTTTCTCCTTTGTTCATCTTTCTTCCTGGCCGTTCAGGCTACGTTCAGTTTACACAATTTTAACCGCCCTGTCAACCGGATTTTTTGAACGCTGCGCCTGCGGAGGGGCTTACTGCCTGACCCATTTCACAGGCAGCTGAGCGCCGGCATCCTCCAGAGTACCGATGGGACCGCTGTCGCCGCCGGTCCAGGTCATCACATCCCCGCCCAGGCTATACTCGGTATAGTTGTCCCGATCGAAGGAATCCTTTTGCTTGCTGACATACAGTCTGCTGCCGTCGGACCGGAAATAGCCGCTCATGGAATCCCCGGCTACGCTGTCGGCCACCTTATACGGGTCGCCCTGGCTCAGCAGCGTCAGCTTCATATAGCTCTCCCAGGTAAGGCCCTTGTCGGTCATGATCGCGTCAAACTGCTCCCGGGTTATGCCCTTGCTGGCGGCCATCTCCTGGTAACCCTGCTCTATGATGGCGTCGATGTATGTGTCTATACACGACTGCAGGGACTGGTACAGGGCGGCCTTGTCCACCGCCATGGAAAAGCTGCCGTCCCGCCGGAAGGTCAGCACATAGACCATCTCCACGGTGTCGATCTCCGTGATTTTGTTTTCTTTGAAGATCTGGTCGGTAACATCCATGGTCCATTTCCAGGTTCCCTCCAGGCTTTCGTTCTTGCTGCTGCCGCAAGCTGTCAGACTCAGAAGCAGCAGCGTCATCATGAGCCATGCCAATACTCTTTTCATAGTGTCTCCCTTGCGCTTCCTGTCTGTTACTGCTTGACCCAACGAACGGGCGGCTGAACGTCAACGCCCTCCAGGAATTGGATCAGATCGTTGTTGCCGCCGGTCCAGGTCATCGTGCCGTCGGAGGACAGAACATACTCGGTGCATTCATCCTTGTCCAGAGATTTTTCCCGCTTGCTGACATACAGCCTGCCGCCGTCGGCCCGGAAATAGCCCTCCATGATTATGCCATCGCCCAGCCGGGCCACGAATTCCTCCGCCGTTTCATCGGTGTTGTTCCGGCCGGCGAGATAGGCCTGCCTGTACTTCTCCGTCTCCTCCGGGCTCAGGCTGCTGGACTGGAATATTTTCTCGGCTTCCTGATCCATTTCTGCATAAAACGTGTTTTCCATTTTCTCCAGGTATGCCTGAATGGAGGCCTTCACTGCGTCCCGGTCGATGTACAGGGAATAGGTGCCGTCCTCGTTGAAGGTTATCGCATACACCATCTCCACCGTGGCGTCTGTGGGGCTGCCGATCAGATCCATGCTCATCTGGTCGAAGTCATCGGTGATATCGATGGTGTATTTCCAGGTGCCGGTGATCTGGCTGCTCGCTTTTCCGCTTTCCACACCGCTGCAAGATGCCATAGCAGAAATTAGCATAAGCGCCGCTATGACTGTATAAACCTTTTTCATACTCTTTCTCCTTTATTCATCTTTCTTCCTGGCCGTTCAGGCCACATACAGTTTACACAACCCCTCCCGGTCTGTCAATCGGATTTTCGACTTTTTTCGCCACGCCCCGGCAGTTTCCGGAAGAAATTTCAAATTACCTATTGACTTGGTAGTTAATTTCGGTTATACTCCAATTACAAACCAAACCGATAGGTAATTCAAGCCTGAAACAGGGAGGAATATACAAATGACTGTTTACGCAGATAACGCGGCCACCACCAGGATGAGCCGGACGGCCCTGGACGCCATGCTTCCCGCCATGGAGGAGAACTACGGCAACCCCTCCAGCCTGCACAGCGTGGGCCAGCGGGCGGCGGAGCTGCTGATGAAGAGCCGCGAGACCGTGGCCCGGTGCCTGAACTGCCAGCCCCGGGAGATCATCTTCACCTCCGGCGGCAGCGAGGCCGACAACCAGGCCCTGCTTTCCGCCGCCGCCATCGGCCGCCGCAAGGGCAAGATGCACATCATCTCCACCGCCTTCGAGCACCACGCCATTCTCCACACCCTGAAGAAGCTGGAGAAGGAGGGCTTCCAGGTGGAGCTGCTGCCGGTCCACGAAAACGGCATGGTCTCCGCCCGGCAGGTGGCCGACGCCATCCGGGAGGACACCTGCCTGGTGACCGTCATGTACGCCAACAACGAGATCGGCAGCATCCTGCCCATTGAGGAGATCGGCGCCGTGTGCCGGGAAAAGGGCGTTCTGTTCCACACCGACGCCGTTCAGGCGGCGGGCCACCTGCCCATCGACGTCCAGACCCAGCACATTGATATGCTGAGCCTCTCCGGCCACAAGTTCCACGGCCCCAAGGGCGTGGGCACCCTGTATGTCCGGGGCGGCATCCCCCTGGTGAACGTCATCGAGGGCGGCGCCCAGGAGCGGGGCAAGCGGGCCGGTACGGAGAATGTCCCCGGCATCGCCGGCATGGCCGCCGCCCTGGAGGATGCCTGCGCCCACATGGAGGAAACCCGCGTGAAGGTCACGGCCCTGCGGGACCGGCTGATCCAGGGCCTGTCCAAAATTCCCCACAGCGCCGTCAACGGCGACCTGGAGCACCGTCTGCCCGGCAACGTGAGCTTCTGCTTCGAGGGCATTGAGGGCGAGTCCCTGCTTCTGCTGCTGGACGCCGCTGGCATCTGCGCCTCCTCCGGCTCCGCCTGCACCTCCGGCTCCCTGGACCCCAGCCATGTGCTGCTGGCCATCGGCCGGCCCCACGAGGTGGCCCACGGCTCCCTGCGGCTGAGTCTGTGCGAGTGGAACACCCAGGAGGAGGTGGACCATATCCTGCGGGAGGTCCCCCGGGTGGTGGAGTACCTGCGGTCCATGTCCCCGGTGTGGAAGGACCTGGAATCCGGTAAGAAAGCATTCATGCTGTGACAACGAAAGGAGCGTTTTGAATATGGCACTGTACAGCGATATCGTGATGGATCATTTCATGCACCCCCGCAACGTGGGTGAGATCGAGAACCCCGACGGCGTGGGCCAGGTGGGCAACGCCAAGTGCGGCGACATTATGAAGATGTACCTGAAAATCCGGGACAACGTCATCCAGGACGTGAAGTTCGAGACCTTCGGCTGCGGCAGCGCCATCGCCTCGTCCTCCATGGCCACCGAGATGATCAAGGGCAAGACCATCGACGAGGCCTTGGCCGTTACCAACCGCCAGGTGGTGGACGCCCTGGGCGGTCTGCCCGCCCACAAGCTCCACTGCTCCGTGCTGGCGGAGGAGTCCATCAAGTCCGCCATCAAGGACTACTATGACCGCCGCGGCATCGAGTATGACCACAGCAAGTTCCCGGAGGACTGCGGCTCCTGCGAAAGCTGCCGGATGGTGTAACATGGTCATTTCCAGCAAGGGCCGCTATGCCCTGCGGGTGATGGTGGACCTGGCGGAGCACGGCGGCGACGGCTACGTCTCCATGCGGGACGTGGCCCGGCGTCAGGAGATCTCCGACAAATACTCCGGCCAGATCATGACCCTGCTGAGCCGGGCGGGACTGGTGGACGGCGTCACCGGCAAGGGCGGCGGCTATCGCCTGACCCGCCAGCCGCAGGAGTACCCCCTGGGGGAGATTCTCCGCCTGACGGAGGGCTCCCTGGCCCCGGTGGCCTGCCTGGAGGAGGGGGCCCACCCCTGCGGCCGGGCGGCCCAGTGCCGGACCCTGCCGGTGTGGAACCGCCTGGGCCAGCTCATCGGCGACTATCTGGACAGCGTGACCCTGCGGGACCTTCTGAAAACCGACGAATAACCCCCGCGCCGGACCTT
>OHAV01000449.1_pt1 | contig 17701 bp, 7 predicted proteins | sample 1577271 | NCBI WGS metagenome assembly OHAV01 (sample SAMEA3879537, study PRJEB24766) | human gut metagenome | biome: human-associated habitat; feature: feces | place: USA | collected 1985/1987 | reverse complement strand
TCCCTTATAAGCCGAAACTTATATTGTTCATTTTCACGCATTGAATCATGTCCGGTTGCTTCAATTCTTATTTTATGGTCAGGAAGACCTTTAAGACCTAACAAATCCAGCATCTTTGCTTGGACAGTTTTCTTTCCTTTCGAAAGAAACGCCTCACGCTTGGAAGCCCACTCATCCAGCTGATTCACATTTTCCTGCATAATACTGAGTGCTCCAGGCATAGATACATTCACCTGTCCTTTAGTCGTACAAAGCATATCAGACAACCGGAAACGGTCTTGTGCCGATTTCTTCACCGGAGATTGATCATCTTTCAGCCAACGCTTGAACCAACTGACCAACTTTTGCCTTTTTTCAGTTCCAAGTCCATGCCCTGTTTCTACTGTCAGCATATCCACCTTTTCGGGAACTCCCAATACTTTATAGCACTGTTGTAATTCAGCAAACCCTTGTTGTGCACCCCATAAATCGACAAAATCATATTTACCGCTTAAAATCAATAAAGGCCGTGGAGCCATCATTAAAGCAAAATCAGGTACTTCCAGTTGTTCACGCCCTTCGTATGGTATATGTTGGCAACCATCGGAAGGACCTTGCAACTCCATAGTACGTTCTCGGGTAGAAAAGAAACTACAAATGGCCGCTACCTTTACACGGGGATCCAAACCTATATAATAAGCGGTCTGAGTACCACCACCAGAAGATCCATATACTCCGATACGCTCCGAATCAATATCCTTACGAGTCAATAAATAGTCCAAAGCCCGATGATTATCCCAATATTCCTGTGCCGCCAAACTAGTACCAAGCAAGTTAAAGCCCGCATTCAGTAAGGTATGTTCCGTGGTAGCCCCCCGTGTCAGCGGTTTTCCTTCCCTATCAATAAGTTGCAACCGTTCTCCCTGGCCTATGGGATCTACCACTAGTACAGCAATACCATTGGATGCCATCAGCATAGCGGCATGAGACGAAGAACCTTTACCATTCAATCCATGTCCGCAAAGTTCCAATGTTGCCGGAACAGGAACAGTCATGTTCTCCGGCATATAAAGATGTGCTGTGACATAGCGGCCAGGCTTGCTTTCAAAAATTATTTTCTCTATATAATAGCCGGTACCTTGTATCTTCCCCACCACCTGAACATTTAAATTCTCTTTTTCAGGAAAAGTACCTACTATTTGTTTATATCGTTCACGGCAACCCTCCAGGTACTCCTGCATCCCGGCAGGAGAACATCACGCATCAGATAAGAATTATAAGCAGTACTTTGACTCCAAGGTAATGCCTTGAACTCCCCCTGAGCAGAAACCACAACAGTCCCCACCCATATTCCCAAACCTACACATAAAGTGCGAAAACCGATAATTTTTCTCATAGAATCATCCCTTTAAGTTATTGTACCACAATTTCAATTTTCTGACGGTTATCTCCGGCTGTCTTCACATACAAACGTTTATGCTCTATATCATAAAACCAGCCTGTATTCCGCTCTGCATCTGTAACTGATGAAAGAACGGGCAACGATTTACCATTTTCTATCACAGATTGCGGAGCGTTCTGCAAATAAGCCTTTACTAGATAAGTGTGCTTGGCAGGTTTGTACTTCCCTACCGGTTTATCTGCAGTAAACGTCCAACTATCATCAGCAAGCCTGCTGGTAAAACGGGTCAATGAACCAATCCCTTTTTGATAATCCATTGATATACCATCATCTTCATACATCTCATAAGAAGAAATGCCTGACGGATAGACATCCAATGTTATCATCTCTACAGGGTGCTGATCTACCCACTGCATAACAGGTTGCATGGGAATAATAGCTCCGGCTTTTATATAGATAGGCAACACATCCAACGGAGTAAGAAAAGATTTATATTGACGGCCCTCGTAACGCTCACCGGTTTCATAATCAAACCATTCTCCACCGGGAAAATAAACATGTTGGCTCAGTGCACCTTTGGTAGTGACAGGACAAACCATCATCCATGGCCCGAACATATACTGACGTGTCAGCTGATAAGTATTCTCATCCTGAGGATAGTCCATCACTAAAGGAGTCATCATGGGACGTGCCGTTTTATAAAGCTGATAGGCATTACTATAAATATAAGGAATCAATGTATAACGCAAACTATCATATTTGATGAAATTGGCCAAAGCCTCCGGACCATAAGTCCAAGGTTCATGGTAACGGGGATGGTCCATACCGAACACCATGGCGATAGGTGAAAACATACCGAACTGTACCCAACGAGTATATAATTCTGTATCGTAAGGAGAATATTGTTCAAATCCTCCCATGCAATGAGTCCAGTTACCCACACCACTCATACCAATATTAAGTCCTGCACGTATCACCGGTTCAAACCACTGCCATTCACTTCCCCAGTCTCCAGCCCAGATATAAGGATAACGCTGAATTCCCGCATAACCTTCACGGGTATGTGTCACCCCCCTCATATTATTATATTCCTGAAATTTACGATAGGGGGCCTCCGCATAAGCTAAAGGAAAAATATTATGAAGTCCTTTCAGGTCCATCGTTCCTCCGACATCCGTTTTCACAAACTTAGCCCCGATAGAAGCGACTTTCATTACTCCGTTCTCCCACCACCAATCTACAGCTTTCGGATCAAAGAAATTCACCACTCCTTCTATCTTTGCTCCGGGATACAGCACGTTTCCCTGTTCACGCGCCTTATCCAACAGATGATATTCAGGGCCATTATCTAATATAGAACGGATATGAAGCCCCACCATTTTTACATTTTGCGCATAGCAACTATCAAACATGGCTTTCGGATCTTTGAACGTATTACGCCATTCAAAACAGCAACCACCATTTCCGTAAGTGGTATTAAACAGCCTCCAAGTAGAATCCAGCCAAAGCAAATCAAAAGGCACTTCTTCCTCACGCAAACGTTTACATAAAGCAGGCGGGTATTTATCGGAAGTCATCTCTTCATTCTTCCAGGTTCCACCGGAATAAGTACCGACATGCAACCCCATTGCAAAACGAGGAAGCATGGGGGATTTTCCGGTCAATTCCGTATATCTGTCAACCATGGTATAAAAATCGGGACCATAAATAAAATAATAGTCCAAATCACCGCCAAAAGCTTTGAATGAATAATAATCACTACTATCCCACCCCATATTCCACTCGGTAGCAAACGGAGTATGAAAGAATAAACCATATCCTTTGGTACTCATCATAAAAGGTACGGGACAATAATTGGCACGTAAAATATCTTTTCCTCCTACAGCCGGTTTTATCCCTCTTCCCAACTCTACATTCAGATAGACCTTACGCCCTCGCTGATCCATGAAATCCATACGTTCCCCAAAACCAAAGAAATGCTCATCCGGTTGTAGAACAGCTTTCGTCTTGACAGAATCCTTATAAAAACGTTGTTCCGCAAGTTCCGTATAAAGCAGTTTGCCGTTTTTATCAGAAACAGACAGACAGAACGGATTCTTGGTAGCCTCTATAATCAGTTTTCCGGTCGTAATCAACCATGCAGCACCTTTATCTTCCACTGTATAGTGTACAGGAGTAAAATCATATTTCCGAACCATCCACTGCTCATTTTCAGCGAACACGGTACCTTGAGAATGACGTACACGGAACATATCATCTGTACAAAATTCCAATTTCACATTTCCCTGAGGCAGAAGAAACAACAAATCATTTCCTGTCTTCTTAAAAGAAGCATTGGCCGCCCATAGCCCTATACAATACAGGCATAAACAAAAGCATAGGATTCGTTTTTTCATGGTATCTGTTATTTTATTTAAAATCAATCATATTGAAAATCAGCTTTTTGGCTACGAGTCCGGCAGCCGAATCATTAATGATGTTCCCATAGATATCCAATGTAGAGAACAAAACACTACCCTTACCCATAGGTACAATCCCCATAGCAGTTCCGATAGCCATAGGATAAGTATGATAGGCTCCGACCAGCAATTCTTCACCTTCCATCACTAATCCCATACGCTCCACCCCTGTATGTATCAATGCCTGATAAGGCCAGTTGAGAGCATTTCCGACAGGAAGTTCCTTGAAAATATCATGTGGCTTATTAAACATCACCCCGCCCAGCCAGTTGGTTCCAACAAAGAATTTGTCCTTAAACACCGCTTTACTATTAGCCGCTATAAATTCCGACCATTCATCAGCACTCTGAATAATAAAGATTTTGGTTCCATCATTTACGGCACGTTCCATTAAACGCTGTGCATCCGGCATCTTATCATTAGGAACAGCCCAATCCAAACGACAACGCGCGTTACTGCGAGGATGCCTGAAACGGATCTCTATATCGGCAGACTTGCCTCCTTCCAAATAGACTTTTCCATCGCCCAAATGCTCTTTCTTCCTGGTTATTTCATATATTTTCTTACCATTGACAAAGACTTCAATCATACTACGATCATTACTCTGAGGAATAATCGTATATTCACCACTGACAGAAGGAAGTACTTTACCACTCCATTTAATACCATAACCATCAAGCATATACACAAAAGGACTTGGTGTAGCTCCCTCAATAGCGCTCAGATTAACCACCTTGGCCACTTCATGATAAACTTCCTTCTGAAATTCCATATCCTCATAATAGACCACATCCAATCCCGGTTTGCCATCGGCAGAGCGTAACGCTTCCATCGGCACCATTGTCAACTGATCTTTCCTAGGAGGACGGGCCACCATAATCCAATCCAACTTTCCTAAATTATCCTCGTAAGCTGCAACCGCTTCTTTCGTTTTTCCCTTCAAGAAATTCTGTAAAGCACTCCCATCTTCCCAAACGGCCCCTTTACCATCCAACATATTGGATGCCAGATTTACAGACAATATATCATCATACCCAGTTGTAACAACAGAATTTTCCTTACACAGTTTTGCTTCAATCCTACAAAGTCCTCCAGCTGTAGGAACAGGTATTTTTACATCTTTCACCAACAACTGACCATAAACCTCACCTCCGGCAGCTTCCGTTTCATAAGTCCCTACCTCCATCACTTTTCCTTGAGAGTCTGTCACCGAGATTTTCAATTGATAGTTTCCCCGGACATTCTTCTCATTGATCAGATAAAAGTCAACGGTCGCCTCTCCCCCTGCGGCAGCAACCTGTTGCCTGGTCTTTACCGCTACATACAAAGGCTGATTATAACGAGCTATGATAGCCGGATTCGATTTGGGATAACGAAAACAATCGACAATTCCCGAATAATTCTCCGTCAATTCCGATTCCCATCCATTAACAACGTATGCATCCGTCAAATTATTCATTCTGGCCGATTCTATTTTACGTCCCTGATGTTCATAGGATACAGTTCCCATAGCCACACACAAATCATCCACGGTAGGATAAACAGTCCTTAACTGTTTAGCATCCAGAAATTTATTGAATTCATCATACCAACGTAGAAACTCTCTACCATCCCATCCTTTATAGCTATATTTTTCCAAATCTTCTTTATTCTTTTCCAAACGAGGAGGTGATGATAAAGCCCCTTCCTCACCAAAGAATACAATTTCACGCTTATTCTTTGTATCATTATAATAATCTTCAGGGCCTTTGTACAAACCTTCATTCCAAACAGCAGGTCCTCCGGCACGATGATAATCATACCAGCCACTCCAATACACTTTTTCATCGTAAGGACGAATATGAATTTTAGCCTGATCTTCTATATCATCTCCCTTAGCCCAAGCCGAGGTACGAAGAATCAACCGGGAAGGATCCAATACACGCATATCCTTCATCGCTTGAATTTCCAATTCTAACTTTTCAGGAGCAGCATTTCCCGATTCATTCATCATATTATAGATAACCAGACAGGGATGACTGCGATCCCTCTTTACCATACGGATGACCTTTTCATGCAAAACAGCATTCATAAACGGCTGTCTTACGTCCAGACGAAAACCGCCAGGCTCTTCAAAATAGAGCAGTCCCAACTCATCAGCATAATTCATTACGTCAGTATTACCGATAAAACGATGAAAATTCAGCATATTCAATCCTAACTCCTTAGCTATGCGAATTTGCCTTTCAGCCAATTCTTCCGACGGAAAAATACCATTGACTGGCCAAAAACTCCAACTGATGGCCGAGCGAAGCATGATACGTTTTCCATTTAAACGAAAAACAGCATCATCACCTATACCGGAAGCCTCGAACCAACGGAATCCAAAACGGCGGGAATCTTTATCCACCCAGTTCTGTCCTTCGGACAACTCCACCTCACATACATACAGATTAGGATCATCCACACTCCATAATTTCGCATCCGGAGCTGATACAGGAATCTTCAGCTCATTCATACCTTTATTTAATGAGATACCCTTTATCTCTTTAGAATAAACTATTTTTTCTTTATTTTTCCACTCGTACACCGTTATACGAAGATCCTGCTTCGCAGTCTTTCCTTTTTCATTCTGTAATGTCAGAATAGCGTTGGCGGTAGTTATCTGAGGAGTATTCTGCATATAAATATCTGCCACATAAACAGAATTACATACCTTCATACTAACTTTTCCTGTTATTCCTCCAAAGCCATGACCGGGAGGCAACATTTTATCTCCCCACGGAATAGTTCTGGAGTCACGCCAATCATGGTTACCACCCGCATCCGTTATACGTACAGCCAATTGTACCTGTTCTCCTGATTTTATATAAGGAGTAATATCCGTTTCAAAAGGAACATTGTCCACAATCTGATAATCCACTAATCTCTGATTAATAAAAATTTCCGCCCGTGAACGTATAGAGCCAAAATTCAAAAAGACTTTTTGTCCTTTCTTCAATACCGGAATATCCATTGTACGACTCCACCATGTAACTCCTGTAATATCTCCTTCGGGTCCGGACTGAGTTTGAAGATATTCTTCAGCTGTTCCAGGAACCTGTACCGAAAGAGTCTGGGCAGAAGTCAATATATCCCATCCCGCTGTAGGAACAGCTGCAGGAACTTTCTGTGCCTCTTCCAATGTCAAATAAATATCCTCTGTCTGCCAAGTCGCTTTTTTATCCTGCCATAAATGCCATCCTTTTCCTGACAAATCAAAAAATGGTCTCTCCTGTGCTCTCACCCCATAAAATGGACATAACAACAAAAATGCTATGGCAATAATACTCTTCTTCATAATTATCTATTACTTTCTTTTATTAAATTCAATAATCATTCTATTCCCATTCCACCTTCATATAGTGCAGCATCGTTGTACTTTCACCACAGCTGCCCGTATGCTGGATTCCGGTGCCCCCAAAAGTATTCGAAGCTATATCCGCCTCCAAATCTACCGAAAGTTTCAAGTTCGGATCAGTTACAGGCGCCGGAAGCGGAGTTGTTGTTGAAGCATGTGCTGTCAATTTTCCTTCTTTAACAGTCAATGTTATGGTACAATCTGTACGATAGCAGGTAGAAGATACCGGTTGACTGATAGCCTCAGCCACCCCGTTCTCATATTTCATCAAGATAAAATCAACTGCATTACTATACTTGGTCGTACGAATGATACGTAATGCATATCCTGTTAAAGTACGGGTATCAAACTTGATATACAAATCCAAATACTGTCCTGTTGCACTACCAAAACCTTGTCCTGCTGTTTTACTGGCATCCACATTCAATGTTATTGCCATATCTCCATAACTGCCATCCAATGGAGTATAAAGCAAACGAGCTCCTTTCTGATCTTGTAACAAACCGGTTCCATGGGAACCATTCATTCCCGGCCCATAAATCCAATAATCTTTATCCGGAACTACCTGCCAATCGTATGCTGCCGTATCCAAAGGCTTATATCCACCAATCGTCCAGAATCCCGGTAAAAGTTGTGGTTGATTCTTACATGGAAAGTTCTGAAAATCCGTTTCAAATATATGAGTGATGTTCACTTGCCCTTTTTTTATCGGAGAGTTGGAAACAACAATTCGTTCTTTCCCCGGCAAACAACGCAGATGCTTGGGAGCGATAACTGCCATCAGATAATAACCAACATCTTCTTTTACCAAAGTATAGGAATATTCCGGTTCATTCAAGCGGGATACCGAAACCGGAAGTCTATTAGTCCCGTTCCTGTCCGTACATCTATACCAGGTTATCAATGATTCATCTTTGCGCCCATTCAAATCCAAAGCATAACTGACAGTAGCTACTCCTTTAGTAATATTCAGCTTTGGATTTTCCGTAAACGAAGGAGCCGATACATAGTCCGGTGCAACCGTAAGTTCTGTGGCACATTCCAAACCATCCTCTGTATAGGCTATCACTGTAAAATGCTTTGTTTCATCCTCCACATTAGTTGCCTCGACAACACATTCATATCCCTCGGAAGTGGATAATTTCACATTCTTTTCATAACCTTGTTGTACTTTCCACTTCACAGGAACATTATTCAACACATAGTTGCAATGCCTTTTTACTGTTGCTGTCAATCTAACCGTCCGGCCACCTGTCTGGATAGAAGCCGTTAAAGGCTCTACAGAAAGACAGGAGGGCATCCGGGTATAATCCTTTCCGTCTCGTTTACCTATAGCAATAACACGGTCTTTCACCTGAAGGGGATCCCAATCATCCTCTCCTCTCAATAAATTATAAGTATTATAAAGCACCTCTCCATGCTCTTCCAGCCGAAAAGCTCTCAATTGATTCAACTGATCCATGCAAACCGTATTATAAGGCTTGTCAGCCCCAATTACATAAGGTTGCCCGTTCAGTTTCACATTGTATTGGTAACAACGCAACCAACCTGTGGGATCATGTGTCCAGCCCGCATAAACCGGCTTCTTCGAATGATAACGGCAATCAACAATACTTAACGGCCCGACCGACTTACAAAAATATTGCCGGTCTTCCTCATGACACACATAAAAGTCACAGTTCAAAAATACAGCTCCGCCCATATCACTTCTCCAAAAAGGTTTCTGACCATAAAAATGAAGTGTACAATCCAGATAAACCCCTGTTCCGGTCAATGCGTCATCCGTACTTTCCATGTGGCATTTATTAAAAAGTATCCGCTTGGCGCCATTCAACGGATTCATATTCAAGCGGCTGATGAAATGTACATTATCCGCCACAATCTTGTCGCCATGACAATAAGCAACGTGTGCCTGAGTGATGGCAGACATTCGTTTTTTCCTGCTTAATTCTTTCTTCAGAGGATATTCCAAATCGACATTACAGAAATTCCCCATGGTCAAGTCCTTTACCAACAGACCGTCTCCCCAAAAATCAAACATGGTGAAATTACCGACAGCCCCCTGTGTCTGTCCACGGCTGGATGCCAGGACTGTATTTTCAGGATGGCTATTCAATCCGATAATATGGAGATAAGGGCATTTAACAACCAAGCCGAACGGTTCACGTCCGTCTTTACCAACACGAATAGCAGGGTCATCTGGATCATCAATCCAATAGACATAAGGAGCCAAATAAACTTTCATCGGTTCCGCTTCCGTACCAGCTGAGAAATTAGCGGCAGCTTTATTGAAACTATTAAAGACATAAGGATTATCCGCCACTTCCCTATCGGACAACTGCCCATCAACAAAAAATGTTTTCGGACCTAAAATAATTTCTTTATCTGCATAACGAAGGCAGTTCCCTTTAAATTCTATAGGTTGCGAAGGATCTAACGAACTATAATGATCAATACTTTGTGCTTTTAACAGATGTCCCCATACAAGCCAGCACAAGGCAAAAGCGAGGAAATGTAAATGTTTCATTTTGTATAGATTAAGATTTGTTCTACTACAAAAGTAAACGAGAGACAGGGGACAGAAAGGTAAAAATTGGTCTATTATGTGCAAATTTTGAAGAATGTGCTAATTTGCCAATTTGCTAATAGACTAATTGACATGCGAACATAGCGGAACCAAACGGCAAATTAGCATATTAGCAAATTAACACATTCATAAATTATTCTACTTCAGTTATCCTTAGCAGCAGATAAGGACTTGCAGGCAGTCTTACTCTCCCTTGATTTTTATCATACACCCTATCCTTTACAGGAGCAGTTGTTTCAAAAACGGCAGGCCATTCGGCTATCGTCATGTTCCAAGTATCAATGACTTCCACTTTAAAACGTACTCCTTCTTTCAAACGTGGATAAAAAGCGTTTTTTACCGGTAAATCAAATGCCCATTCCGGTTTTATTTCCTTGCCCAGATAAATCATATAATAATTTTCTCCGGCAGTCGAAGTATAAGGGTCCCAACTACTATCACATAAATGCAGAGGATTAGGAAGTGCGTCCAAAATCTGTCTTGTAAAGCCGATGCGCTTCCAGGACTCCCCTTGAAAAGTTCCTCCTACAGCCAGAAAATCACGAGAATAATCTTTTGAATTATCCATATAACATTCTCCGTGAGTTACGTAAGTTCCCACAATCAGCCCTTGCCACAAGCGATAAAGATATTCCTGACCGCTCAAGCTTCCCCATCGGTTATCCATATTACCCTCATAACATACCTCATCAAAAATAATCGGTTTCTTATAAATATTCTTCACCGTAGCCGCCCTTCCAAAACCTTCTACAGGTGCCTGGTCCTGTATACTGGCATGAGTGTATTCAGGTTCCCAATATTTATAATACTTAGCTGTATAAGTATGAATGGAGCATAAATGGGAATAAGGATCATTCTCTACTACCGTATGTGTAAAAGTATCCCAATATTCCGGTTTTAATTCTCTCAAAAAATCATATTCATTGGCCAATGACCACCAAATATTGCGAAATGAACTCATACGGGCTGTCAGATACTTCAAGTATCGGACACCGGCTTCCAAAGGCATTCTGTCAAATCCCCAACGACCACCATCATAAGGGTGGAAAAGAATCAAATCAGCCTCTACTCCTATTCCGACCAATTTATCCACACATGCTTCCACATGAGCAAAATAAGCAGGATTGAAGCGGGTGAAATCCCATTCATACACAGGTTTTCCCTTTTCATCCTTTACTATCTTCTTTATCTCAAAAGGAAACATGGAGGGTTCAGGATAATCCGGATCAAAGTTTTGCACAAAAAACAGCATCCTGATTTTATTGAACTTGGATAGTTCCAATGATTTCACTGTCTGATCAGGCTGGTTACCTGCCACATGCATCCAATCATAAGAAGTAGTTCCAACTGGATAATAACGCGTTCCGTCAGCATATTTAAAATTATAAGTTCCATCCACTTTAACTGGACCATGATTTCCTTTACCCGGAGCAATACATTCTATCCGCCCTTTCACCTTATTCAGCACGGGAATCTCACTCTGCGTCACGTACGACCATACTCCCTGGCTCACAGGCATAAAGCGAATTTTGAAGGTATCATTTCCGTCATAGAATCCACGTACAGTCAATGTAGTATCCGGTCCGCTAAACGTTGCCGTAAGCTCAATATCAAAAGGGTTCCCCTTTACTTTGGCAGGCAGGGAGATTTCATAACGTCCCCAACACTCCACCTTATCCTGGGCAAATCCACCGGAAATCCCCAAAAGCAATAACAATAAAAAAGAGCAGCAATATTTCATAAGCAATTCAATCATTAAATTCCAGCTAAACAACGCATCAATCAAGATTTCTCAAAACAAAATCTGTTACTTCCACCTGCCCGTCACCACCGGCAAAAATACCTGGGCGGACAAACAAGAAACCATATACCGTATTATGATGTACTCCCGATATCTCAAATCCCCATGGATACTTATGCCATTTTTTACCATCGGCACTGTACCAGGCCGACAATACATTAGCATCATTCCGCAAACGTAACCACATCTTTCCACATTGGTTTGCTTGAGGAAGTTTTGATTCCGTACGACTTACTTGCCCACGCCGATAACGAAGCATCTGCTTATGATTAAAACCAAATCCAAAATGATAATTCTCATCATAATAAGCCACCAATCCGGCAGATGTATTTTCACCTTTCAGTTCAAGACAAGCCTCCACTTCATATTTATGAGCACTGGTACGTGCTAATAAGGGAGATCCTTCTTTTGGAGTATTCCCCTTTGCCTCTACACTGATTTTATCAGAAGTAATCCGGAACCGATCATTTAAGTTATGTTCCCGGCACGTCTGCCATACAAAATCTTCTATACCAGATAATTTCAAACGTTCCGGTGCAGGTAAAGAAATGGCTCCTTCTTTCAAATGTAACCATCCATCTTCTTTTTGGACCAGTTCACGTAAAAGGGTCTGACGCCCCAATGTCTGGAATCCGTTTTCATAAGCATGGAAAATCATAAATAACCGTCCATCTTCCGTATCAACAATAGAGCCATGCCCTTTACTCCACCATTTTTCATTACGGGATTCCGTACGAAGAAGCGGATTGAAAGGAGCATTCTCCCAAGGACCCATTATATTTTTACTACGTGCCTGTACTACCATATGACTGGTGGGAGGACCTGCCGTACCTCCTTCGGCCACGAACAAATAATAGTACTCTCCTACTTTTTTCACGTTCAAGCCTTCCATGGAAACTCCTTCTATATCCCATTCCTCCGGTATTTCCCATTCCTTATAAATCCGAACCGGTTCTCCTGTAATAGAGCATCCGTCATCCGACAATGGATATAAAGCACCGGAACTGAGCAACAGATAGCGTTTTCCATCCTCACCAACCACATGTTCCGGATCAATTCCTCCTATTTTCAAATCTACCGGAGTACTCCACGGACCTTCCGGAGTATCCGCCCAAGTTACCATATTGGTTTTCTTTCCTTTCCCATTCAAAGTCGGAAAATAGATATAAAAACGCTTGTTATGAAATACGATGTCCGGAGCCCAGATATCTCCAGTAAAAGTAGTTAAAGCCGTGGAACATGGAACCCAGTTCACCAAATCATCTGATTTGTAAACTACCAATCCTGGAGTATAAACAAAAGAAGAATGAACTAGATAATAAGATTTTCCATAACGGACAATAGAAGGATCCGAATTATCACCTTCTAAAATACGTACAGTTGTTTGATCCTCATTCAAAGGATCTTGGGACTGCCCCCATAAAGGGAGCGCCCCAAAGGCTAGCAAAAATGCGCAAACAGATAAAATGTTTTTCATATATAATCTTTATTCTTGTGCCAAACCATATCCATTCGTTATCTTTCCTTTAGACTTGCTCAACGTTTCGAATGGAATAGGCCAATAATATCTGGGAGGAACATTAACAATATCTTTATCCACTAATGTATTGACTCTCTGTTCTTGTAAAAAAATCACTAGAGAAAGAATAATTATCTAAAAGCGAAACATTAAAAAGAATCCCTATTATTCTAGCTAGTAGAATAAAAAAGATTCTTTTTAATAAAGCCTTCATTTTTCACACCTCTATCAGACTCAGATTATAGTCTAACAAAACTCACACTAACTTAATAGCCTTCATTTTGCCAAAATCCTGAACCAGGAGCAGGAGTAACTGACACTTGATCCAAAGCTTGCAGTTGTACTGAAGGAATGGGACGAAGGTAATGATACTCTTTAATATTGGGAGAAGCTTGTTTATTGTACTTCTTCACACGATCAATAAGTGTGTGTGTACGTTTCAAATCGAACCAACGGTCCCCCTCACCTAAAAATTCCAAACAACGTTCATCAAGGATAGTCTCCATAGTAACAGTACCGCTAATAGAGTTATCCTTACCGGAAATAGCACGTTGAGCACGCAGATAGTTCAGTGTGTTTAATGCTTCACCATTTTGCCCCAATTCCATCTGACACTCCGCTTTGATAAGATACATTTCCGCCAAGCGAATCAACATAATATCACGTTCTGAAGTACTAGGAGTAATCAACGAATTTGCAGAATAACCAGGACAATTTTCTTCATATTTTTTTATAGAAACAAAGAGCTGATCGCCAGCGAACTGACTAGAGTTATAACGATCATCGTTATAAACAGATGACACTGGGGTGATAATACCAGTAGTCGGTACAGCCGTAGCAGGATCGTTTGTAGTGTATAGAGGCAAATCCCCTCCTGTACGAGTATATACACGATAGCGATTCTTACCACGAGCAATAGCAACCTGACCTTCGGGCGAATTAGCATCAGCATTAATAAAGTAAATAGCCGTATCCTTCATCAATGGATAGTTCTTAGAAACCAGTCCGGGAGCAATATCATAGTGATCGCGAATAGTAGCCTCATAACGTTGGTCGGTATCTTTCACTTTGCAGAAAAGATTCCAAGAATAAGGAGTTAGCAAATAATTACGAAAGCCACGGCTGTAACGAGAATAATAAGAATTAATCACCACACCTTGCAGTTGTTGATTGGGTTTAGTAGCACGTACAAACACATCGCTCAAATCTGAACCAGAGTTATTCCATAAACCAACAAACACCAGATGAAGTGCATTACCGCCTTTGTCACGATCCATCTGCTTGTTATATACTTTACCAGTAGAATATTGAATAGGCCCCTGATTCTCAAAAGTCGTAACATTAGGTGTGTAGTGCATTCCAAAGATTGCCTCTTTATTGACTTTCAAATCCTCGTTAGTCATCAACCAAAGATCCGAAGTATTATCATAGAACTGGGCAAAGTTACTGTCAATTACTTTTTGAGCCTCTTGTTGCGCCAAAGCATAGAGATTCTTACCTTTATAAACATCATTAGTAATAATAGAGTTTTCGCCCATCCATGAAGCGGCGTAAAGCAAAACACGGGCTTTCAAAGCATGAGCAGCAACCGAAGATACCCGCATACTCTCTTTGTCATTATCATTGACTGTTAGGTTAGCAATAGAATTGTCCAAGTCTTCCAATATTTTACTATAAATAAATTCCTCAGGCATACGCACAGCCGTATTATACACTTCAGTAAAAGGAGTAGCATTGTAAGGCACAGGCCCCCAAGTATTTACTAATAAAAAATAATAGAAAGCTCTTAAGAATTGAGCTTCACCCAAATAAGTCTGTTTTTTAGCTTCACCAATAGCAGTGTTCAAAGGAACATATTTCAACGCCAAATTACATACATCAATACCACAGTAAAACGCCTCCCAATAAGAATCAAAATTTGTTTTTCCATCTTGTTCAGCTGTAAAAGTATAGTCACCTAAAGGTTTCATACCACAGTCAATGCCATAGAAGAGATCATCAGTACCTGAACCATTCATCGCCAAGGCAGCAGGCTTACCTGCCCAAAGGCGTAAAAAAGAATAAGCAGATCCCATCAAACCATCAATACCACTCACTGTAGCATATTCCAATTCAGCAGTAGCACCTGTTTTGTTCTCTTCTTCAAGAAAATCTGAACAAGAAGAAACACAGCATGCAAAAGCCAATGCCATTGCGGCGCTTTTCATATAATTAAATTTCATTGTTTTCATGATTATTTAAAATTCTATATTAACACCAAATACCAATTGCTTAGTTAACGGGAACGATATGTCACCGTCACGTTCAGGATCATAATTATCAACACTACTGAAAGTAAAGAAATTCTTCATTGAGCCATAAACTCGAAGATTACTCATTCCGATCTTAGAAATCCATGTCTTAGGTAAGTTATACGACAAAGTAATATCTTTAATCTTGATATACGATGATTTCTCATAGAAGGTAGAAGCAGCATAAGTATTTTGTTTAGTCAAACCTGGAGTAGGGAAGCGGGCACCCTGGTTCTCTGGAGTCCAATAATCCAAGTCAGCCCAATTAGCGTTGTCGTAACGGAACTGTTGATACAATCCATATTCCATCCAACCACCTAAACGAGCATAAACCAAGAACGATAACGAAAAGTCTTTATAAGTCAACGTGTTATTCCAACCTAAAATACATTTGGGTGAACGGTCATACACCCGCTTGTCATCATCAGTAATCTTACCATCATCGTTACGGTCTACAATCTTCACGTCACCGGTAGTAGAATTAGCTTCGGGGAAGTCGAGCGTCTTGCCGGGATGAGAAGCCTCCCAGTCTGCTTTATATGTCTCGAATTCACCTACCCCCCAACAACCATCCGCCTCGTAATAATAGTAAATATTTAAAGGCTGTCCTACAATCTGACCAGTACGGCCATTGATATTCTTTTCTAAACCATTAGAAAGTTCTACTATTTCATCCTTTGCTGTAGAAACCGACAAAGTAGTATCCCAATTAAAATTTTTTGTCCTCACAGGCACACCACCTATTTGAATCTCAAAACCGTGTCCTTTGGTCTTACCAATGTTTGAAAGTACATGTGAATAAACTGATGACAAGGGCAAGCTCTGAGCATAAAGCAAGTCTTTAGTCTTATTGATATAAAAGTCCGCACTACCATAAATACGATTACCCCAAAAACCAAAGTCCACGCCAAAATTATATGAAGTAGTAGTTTCCCAAGTTAAATTCTCATTCCCCAAAGTAGTCGGGATACGACCAGTGGTCACACCTGAACCAAATTCATAATAAATTTGATTATCTGCATTTACCATAGGTAATGTCTGGTAAGCACTGATACCAGCATTACCTGTGCTACCCCAAGAAGCACGCAACTTCAAATTATCCAACCAATCACGGGTACTTTCCATAAAATTCTCATCACTCACCCGCCAAGCTACAGCTACTGAAGGGAAATAGCCCCACTTATGCCCCTTGGCCAGTACCGATGAACCATCAGCACGAAGTGAAGCTGCAAGCAAATATTTAGATTTATAGCTATAGTTTACACGACCAAAATAAGATTGCATGGTAGTCTTAGTATAAGAACTAGTATTAACTGGAGTCTTGATAAGACTTACATCATAAAATGAGCTTTTGTAGTAATGTTCAGCAGAAGCATAGCCCGAGACCTGACTGCTACGGGCCTCATTACGTTTAGTAGAACTACCTAACAACAGCGTCAAACTATGATCACTACCTCCGAAATCAGTTATATAATTTAAGGTGTTGTCCCAAGTATAATTAATATAATGATTTTGATCATTCGAAATATAGCTACCCTTAGCACTTTGCAATTCACTGACGCTCTGATAGTCACGATACAACCCCTCGTGTTGCTGTTGATAGTCAACATTGAACAAAGTCTTTAACGTCAACCCTTTAATGGGAGTGAGTTGCAAGTAACTGGTAGCAAACGATTGGTCACAATATTATTATCGTAAGCCCCTTCCTGATCATCCAGTAACGGGTTGGCATGTGCTTCATAATAGGGAGAAGGGCGAAGAATAATATTACCATCAGCATCGTAAGGATGAGCAATAGTTGACATATAAAGCGAACGACCGAATACATTGCCACTGCGTTTGTCGTGGTTCTTATGAGTGTAGAGCATATCCATACCCACTTTTAAAATATCGTTCACCTTGTGGTCCACTGAAAGTTTACCATTATAACGGGCCAACTTATCATTTTTCAGCAGTCCCCCTTCCACCATAGCCCCCATAGAAATATTGAAAGTAGTCTTTTCTGAGCCACCAGAAATAGAAAGATCATAGTTTTGAGTCAAACCATTTTTCAGCAGCAAATTAGGCCAATCTGTATAGGAGCCCTCATTATAAACATCCATTTCCGAATAAGGTAAACCGAAGTTTGGAGCAGTACCCAATACATCTTCCACCTTGGCATGATGAGTACCCCAACTACCGTCAGCAATATCATCTTTATAGTTCTTGGCATCTAGCAAACGCCGTACCTCGCGTTCACCGTACATGACTTTCGGAATATTGGTAGGTTCATTGACGGACACAT
>OHAV01000440.1_pt1 | contig 17929 bp, 19 predicted proteins | sample 1577271 | NCBI WGS metagenome assembly OHAV01 (sample SAMEA3879537, study PRJEB24766) | human gut metagenome | biome: human-associated habitat; feature: feces | place: USA | collected 1985/1987 | reverse complement strand
GATATGTGTGTTCTACAACAACATCACAATCTTCCAATACTGCATCAACATCTCCCTCATGGGTTTCTTCTGTAGCGCACAGATTTTTCTTATTATCTGCTCCAATATTGCATAAAGCTTTCCAGTTATCTTCTGGATGCACTAATGGTGTACCCTCATCCATTGCTTTCCGTGGATCTAAGTTTGCAGGCAGTACATCATATTCTACACGCAACATCTTAATTGCCTGATCTACACACTTCTCATTCTCACCCGCAACGATCGCAACTGGATCTCCAACATATCGGACGTGCTGATCTAAGATCTGTCTATCATATGGACTTAACTCTGGATAAGTCTGTCCTGCCATCGTGAAACGTTCCTGTGGCACGTCTTCCCATGTATAAATTGCCTCGATTCCCGGCACTTTCATAGCAAATTGGGTATTGATCGATTTGATCATCGCATTGGCATATGGACTTCGGAGTAATTTTACGATCAAGCAGTCTTTTGGTGCCTTATCATCTGTAAATACAGGTTTTCCTGTCACAAGTGCCATTGCGTCTTTCTTCATAACTGGCTGATTGACTACTTTCATTCGGCACCTCCATTTTTATTTTTCTTGTATTCTAAAAAGTTTAAGATTCCTCGAAGCTGTCCTTCGTATCCTGAACATCTGCACAGATTTCCTGCTAAATATTCTTTGATCTCTTCTTCTGTTGGATCAGGAATCTCTCTGAACAATGCGATCGCATTCATGATCATTCCTGGATTACAGAATCCACACTGTTCTGCTCCCTGATTTGCAATAAATGCTCCAAACTCTGCTGCTTCTTCCTGCAACCCTTCTAATGTATCAATCTTATGCCCATCGACTCTTGCTGCAAGAATGGAACATGATAAGATTGGCTGATCATCCATAAATACTGTACATAATCCACAGTTTGATGTCTCACATCCACGTTTCACACTGTAACATCCAAGATCTCTTACAAGATCGATCAGGAGAGTATCTGCCTCAATCTGTCTGCTTATTTTCTTTCCATTTAATGTAAATGTAATATTCATGACTAATTTTCCCTCCTTTCTTCTAACTGTGCCAATCCCCTTCTTATAAGGACTTCTGATAAATGTCTTCTATAATCCGCACTTCCTCGCATGTTACTTCCAAAATTAAGCTGTCCTGTGACTTCATCTGCAATCTTTCTTCTTCCTTCATCGTCTTTGATCATAACATTCCATTGATCTGATAATTTTACTTTTACCGCTCTTGATGGTCTTGCTCCAACAACTGCATAAGCCTCTTCCTTTCCTAATGAAATGGCACATGTTAAAACCGGAAAATCTGTCTTCGAATTTCTATGAGAAAGATAAACACTTTCCTGTGGATGTTTCTTGACGATCAGACGCACCAGAATATCATCTGGATATTTATTCACTGCAAACTGCTCCAGTGGAATAATTCCTTCGTGATGTAATTCCACATAACTGTCAAATGCAAGGAAGCAGCTTAATACATCTGAAAAACCAAACTTTCCGAAAATACTTCCGCCAACCGTAGCCAGATTACGAAACTGTACGCCAACGATATGTGTTACACTTTCTTTGACAGCTCCATGACTCCATGTATTTAATCCTTCATGAAGCTCGATCTGTCTTAATGTGACCATTGCTCCTATGGAAAATTTCTCATCATCTTCTTCAATCTGATCAAGCCCAAGTCCCGATAGATCAATTGCTTTTTGTACATTTCTTGTGACCATTTTAAGCCACAACATACCGCCAATCACACAGTTCGTCTTCTTCTGGTTCAGCTCATATGCCTGTTCAAGACTTTCTGCTTTGACATACTCCTTAATCTTTAACATTCTATTCATCCTTTCACATTTAGTTTCTTTATCACAAGAAAAAAGGAGTACTTTCCAAGAAAGTACTCCTAAGGTCTGCTTTTATAATCCCCAGTATTCTCCATAAGTATCTTTGATTTCCTGCACATCACTGTCAGAAATACCATTGATCGTCTTCTTAACAAACTGGTAAGTCCTTGGTCGTTTTGACTTCAACGCTGTTGGATTTTCTCTATAATCTCTGTAAGATTCTGCAAAATATTCAGAAGCTGTCTTTGTTACATAAGCTTTGTTATATCCTGTATATTTTGACTTCTCAGCTTTGTAAATCTTGTTCCACTCACTTGTGCTGACTTTATCTCCTGCAAGGAAGTTTGCAAAATGTCCAAGTTCATGTAATAATACATAATCTTTCGCACTCTGGATCTCAATCTTATGATTCCTTACACTGAACACTCCTGTATGTGATGCATTCTTATTGATCACAAACTTAAACTTTAATGTATCAAATGCATTAAGAATCTTCTTATCTGCCTTTGCTCCCAAAGTTTTTACAGTTGTTCCTTTAGAACCTGACTGTATAAGCTGTACAGTTGTTGTCTTAACCGTTGTCTGAATAACTGTCTTAATCGTTCTCTTGTTGGAACCCTTCTTATCGTAATCTTTCGTTGTTGTGATAACCTTTGTATCTACTACCTTACGCTGAGAATTACTCTGACTTGTTTTCTTTGTTGTCTTTGTCTTCCTTATTGTTGTTACTTTACTCTTTGAAGCTTTCTTCTTTAGTTTCTGAATTTTTGTGCTTTTCTTGGTTGTTGTCTTTGTTGTTACTTTCGGTGCACTGCTCAATGGCACTTCAACACCATCAATCTTAATTGTTGATTCTTTTGGATGCTTCATTGTATCAACACTTTCAAATGAAGCCATCTGTTTCTCAAACTTCTTCTGCTGATGGTTATTATAAAATGTAACCCCGCCGAAAATTAATACAACTGCAAGAATAATTGACGTCAGTCCTGCTACAACTTTCTTCTTCATAATTATCGCCCCTTCTTTATACTTATTTATACTTGATTTAGTTTCATGTTCCAACTTCCCCAAGTTTGAAACATCGTCTATCTATACACTTTCATCGTACAGTATTCAACTTTCTTTGTCAATGGATTTGTCTCATTTAACGCAGCCTTTTACTTAACATTTCAGCATTTAACGCATATAAAACCGCTGTCTCTTTCGTGATCTTTCCATCTCTGTATGCCTGCATTAATGACTGGTCCATAGACATCATTCCGCTCCCCGTTGATGAATAGATCAGGCCATCGATCTGATGAACCTTATTCTCACGGATCATATTGCGGATCGCAGGAGTTACTTCCATGATCTCAAATACAGGGATCAGTGTTCCATCAACACTTGGAATCAACTGCTGTGAAATAACTGCCTGCAGAACAGATGCAAGCTGAATCGTGATCTGTCTTTGCTGGTTTGGTGGAAATACATCAATGATACGTTCAATCGTATTTGCTGCTCCAATCGTATGAAGTGTTGAAAATACAAGATGTCCCGTCTCTGCTGCGGTCATAACAACCTGTATTGTTTCATAATCTCTCATCTCTCCAAGCAAGATCACATCCGGACTTTGTCTTAATGCTGCACGTAAAGATGTTACATAATTCACCGTATCCATATTCACTTCTCTCTGGCTTACGATACTTTTCTTATGCTGGTGCAGAAATTCCAGCGGATCCTCTAATGTAATGATATGATCTTCTTTCGTCTCATTGATCTCTTCCACCATACAGGCAAGTGTCGTTGACTTTCCACTTCCAGCCGACCCAGTTACAAGCACCAGTCCTTTATTTAATTCACTCAGCCTCATTACCTGATCAGGTATTCCAATTTCTTTTGAATCCGGAAGACGAAATGCAATCACACGGATCACAGCTGCGAGCGATCCTCTCTGCTTATAAGCACTCACACGAAATCTTGATAACCCTGGGATTGCAAAAGAAAAATCATCATCTCCTGTTTTCAGTAATTTATCAATATTGCGGTCAGCTGCCATTTTATAAATCTCACGGATCATTTCTTCCGTATCCTGTGGCATCATTCGTTCTTCATTGATCCGGTGCATTACTCCATTTGTTTTCATTGTAAGAGGTAATCCGGCAATAATAAATAGATCCGATGCCTCTTTCTCTGCCGCCAATGTTAAAAATTCTTCTATGTTCATTTTGTCCCCTTTGATCATTTTCTTTGAAATACTGGAAGTGAATCATCTTTCTTCCATGTACCAACTGCTTCGTTTTTAAAACATAATATCTCATAGCAATGGTTTCTTTGTTTTTCTGGATAACAGATTCTGATCTTTACATTAATCTGCTGTTTACTTGTAATACTCTTTTGAAACTGTATAGTATGTTTTGTTTTATCATACGTGATACCTTTTAAATCCACCAAACTTTTTGATATATTTTTCATGTAAGATTTTTTATTTTTTGTTTTATGATAATTCTTCCACAGTTTCTTATCAATCTGGCTTAACGTGCAATTTACTTCATTCGATGCCTTGTAATAATTTGTTGTTCTCTCCAGATTTTTTTGACTTAATGTATAATCCCCATTTGCACTGGAAATCGTAAGTGTTGCAAACACTGATAAACTAACAATGGTTAAAACCAGAACAATGGAAGCTGCTCCTATTCCAAGAAACGGCATTCTATGATCTTTCATTACTTTTCCCTCCTGGCAAATGTTTTAAAAGTTCCAAATGATATATCTGCTTCTTTGCCTTGAATATCGTTATCTTCCCATTTCTGTCTGATCCTTGATCATCAAAGCTGATCGTCATTTTATATACTGCGTTTTTCTTTTGGGTCATCTTCCAGTCTTTATCAAAATATCCCTGATAAATCCCTTGATCTTCTTCAAGCTTTGGAAAATACTCTTGATAATGTTCTATATCTGTATACCCTGTTTCAAACAGTTCTGCTGCCTGCGTGACACAATTTTTTGTCTCCGTAAGTTCTTTTGCTTTTACACTGATGTTATGTGACTTTACAAATACCTGTAAAAGAACCGCCCCGCAGATCGCAAAGAAAAACAAGACAAACATCAATTCCATCAAGATCAAATGGCTTCCATTTCTCTTTTGTCTCATAGTCCCTCCTTACTCTCTGCTCTGTCTGTATACACAAGTCCGGTACTGCTTTCCATCTTCTCCTGTGATCGTAATATCATACATCTGGTCTTCCTCTTTTATCTCAAATCCTTTTGCCGGCACGATCTGTTCTCCCTGCATTTTCTCTGTATGAAGCCCTTCCCGAACCATCAATTCTCTTAAAGCGCCATTCTCCTGATAAATGTATGTATAATATTTTCTTCCGGCTGCCACTTCTGTATGAATCAAAGCCGTCTTATTATGAAATGTTCCAATGGAAATACTGTTTTGTTCATCCCACTGTTTTATTTTTTCTGTGACATAAGAAATATCAATTCTCTTCTCATAGTTATCATTCATTGCCGATGCCGTATGGCTGTATACATTTGCACCCACCATGATCAATGTAAATGCACACACTGCAAACGTCGCAAATAAAAGAATGAGAAACATCTTATCTACCATATGTTTTTGTCTCTCCACCGATATCACCTCTCGTTCAATGCGATCACAGTTACCTGCGGCATTCTGTTTGATCCTGTGATCTCGTAGGAAACTATAAACTTGTCTTTATCATAACTAACTCCATAATGTTGTTCCAGATATGACAGGCTTTCTGGATAACGGCCTTCTACCGCATAGCATTGTACTGCACCTTTGAGAACGGCATTCTTTGTGCTTTCTTCCTGGCGTTTCTGAGTTTCACTAAAAATACGGCTGCTGCTTCCCCACAACACTGCTGCCATGATCAGACATATTACGATTGGAAGCAGAAAAGCAATCTTACTTTTTATTTTTGTTTGTTTTTGAAAACGATTTTTCAAGGCACGCCTCCCTTATCCAATCCCTGCCATGATTCCTGCTAATGGCAGCATAACAGACAGCAAAATAACTCCTACGATCACACATAAAATCCCAACCAATGTTGGTTCCAGAATGCCGATCATTTTCTGAATCTGATCCTGAAGCTCCTTCTGATACAGATCCGCAGACTGTTCCATCACCTCATCAGTTGCTCCAGTTTCATATCCGATCACCATTAGTCGTTCCTGCATTCCTCCAAAAATATGAGATTCCTTCAGTGCTTTTGGAAATGATTCTCCATTTTTCATGTCTTCTCTGCACACCGCGATCTGTTTTCTTAACGGTTCATAATCTACCAGTTTTTCTGCAAGTGTAAGACTTTCATCTATATCAAGCCCACTCTTTAAAGACATCGCCATTCCACTTGCAAATCTCGTTCTTGCCCGTTTCCAAGCTAGCTTTTTCATAAATCCGATCTTTGAAATTTTTTCAAATAATTTATTCCTGAATTTTTCTGAAAAAACTGCACTACACACGATCATTAATACGATCACTGCAATTACAGAAAGTATGATCGCTGATTGTCTCATCCAGTTTCCAATATTTAAAATATTACGTGCTACACCTGTCATTTCCTGGCCAAGCTGAAGATAAACCTGTTCAAACACTGGCATTACTTTAATAAATAATACAATAATGATCACAAGCATCATTCCAAGCATTGCAACAGGATATGTTACTGCGCTTTTTACTGCTTCAAATATTTCTTCTTCTCTCTGATAATAAGCTGCCAGTGCTTCCATCGTCTCATCAAGTCTTCCTGTCTGCTCTCCGATCTCTGTCATATGCAATGCATATTCCGGAAATACCCCTGACTTCTTCATTGCTGGATATAACATCCCACACATCTCGATTTCTTCTCGTATCTCTTTTAAAATCTCTCTTCCATCCCCAGAGACATCTCCATCTTCCATGATATAAATTCCTTCCAGCGAAGATATTCCTGATTTCAAGATCAACGCCATCTGACTGCAAAACGTGATCAATTCTTCATTGTTAAGTTTCCTCTTCATATCTGTCCCTTCTTAATAACTATACTGGAGTGCATAATGATCTCCATCTCCAACATATTCTTTTACATCATCTTTGTTATCATTGTTCGCTGCCAGTGTCGGATCTATCAATTCCCAACTCTTTCCATTAAATTTGATAATATTATCTATCCAGCCTTTTTCATCAAGCCACGTACTGATCCAAGCATGATAGACACTGCCAGAATACCCAATCTCAAGCTTCGTCGGAATTCCCTGCGATCTGAGCATCGCTGTCATCAATGCCGCATAATCAAAACATATCCCTTTCTTTGTCTCCAATGTCTCATCCACCGATGGCAGATAACCTTTTTGCACATTCTTTGCTTTGTCATCATCATATTTTATATTCTTAACAACATAATGGTATATCGATTTAACAATGGAAAGAGCATCTTCCTTTCCTTTCGCAAGTTCTTTTGCTTTCTTCACCGCTTTTGTTTCACTTGTAAACTCTACATATTGATTTGGATATAAAAACGGCAGAAATCTGTTCTTTAATTTTACATCAAAACTATCCATCATCAAAGCACTATATTCATCTCCTTGAATATTCTCATATACAGCGATCTGATACGTTCCATTCCCACATGTCAGTGGAAAATAAACTGGTTGTTTTGTTTTATTTACAAAATATTTATATGTTTTATCTTTCTTTCCTGTAATCTCTATGCTGATCTTTCTGGCATTTCCACTATATCTGACCGCAACATATCCTTGTGAGACATTCGATATATCTACAACTGCCTCCCCATAATCCAACACTTCATCTCCTGGTGCTTTTGGAGTTAAGACTTCTGCTTTTCTTGTATTTGTCGTTTGCTGTTTGTTCTTTTTACAGCCATTTAGGGATAATATAAAAATCAGACATGTCAAAATCAGGAGTGATTTCTTGACATGCTTCATTTGAGGCTCCTTTGTTTTTGTTAGTCTTTTCAGTATAACAGATTTTGATTTGTGAAGGTAGTCTTTATGATTAATGTAGCAAAATAAGAGAAAAAGGGGACAGCTCCTAAAAACGTGGAGCTGCCACCCTTCTCTTATAAATCTTATGTTTATACATCAATCTCTATTATTTTACAGAAAGAATTTCCTTATTTGCCTGTCCTTCTACAGCTCCATAAGTAAATGTGATCTTACTTCCTTCTGACTTCTTGCTTAATGCTGTTTTGACATCGTCGTCATTTACAAGAAATGTTTCAAAATTACCATTGGATAATTCAATTTCTACAGAGTTTGTATCTGCAAATCCATTGTATGTTCCTGTTGCTGTCTTTGGTTTTGCCTGTTCGTCTTTCTTGGATGCTGTTGATACTTCTTCTGTTGAGGATTTTGTTGCCTCTGTTGCCGTTGATACTGGTGTCTCTTTCTCTGTTGTATCTTCTGTATTATTCTCTGTAGTTGGTTCTTCCGTTGTTGCTTCTTCTGTTGTCTCACTGCTTGCTTCCGGGCTGCTTGGACTCTTCTTTCCACAGGCTGCTAATGTAAATGCACTTAGTACAAATATTGTTGAAATTAATAAAAATCTTTTTCTCATAATCAATTTACTCCTTTCTGAGATATTTTCAGTATATCCTATTTAATCTTTGATAGCAAGTTACTATCATATTCCTCTTATTATCTTCATATCATTAGAGGTAGAACATGAAGGAGGATATATGTTGAACGAAAAATATCAAATGCTGCTCGATCAATATGATATTTCTGTTTCTTATACCAGGCGGGGACGGGGTTGTGTTTTATGTTTTGGCAAAGATGATGTTTATGCCCTTTCTCAGACTTCTCTGTCTGAAGAGCGGCTTTGTGCCGTAGCCAAATGGACAGATGCCATGCACGATCATCATTTTTATAAGACCGATCAATACCTTTTAAATAAAGATGGTTATTTTCTTACATTTGACCGGTATTATGAGACGTTTGTGCTAAGAAAGACCTTTTCAGGAACGGAATGTGATATTCATTCTTTGAATGATGTAAAAACTGCTGCTCAAAATCTTGCCAGCTTTCATAATCACTGTCTTGATATTTCATTTTCATCCGAAAATCTCCGAAAATATAATTCCATTTCCAAGCAGTATGAACAGAAATATTCAGAATTAAAAAGCATTGGCCGGTACATACGAAAACGAAAAAACAAAGGGATTTTTGAATATCTGTTTCTGGAGCAGACAAAAGAATTCTGGGTACAGTTAGAAGATTCTATAAAAATTTTAAACAATACCATACCATCGAGATCTGGGTGGTGTCATGGAAATTACAGCCACCATAATATTATCCTGACATCTGATTTCCCTGCTACAATTCATTTTGAACGGTTTTATCATGGTTATCCGATTCTTGATGTCTATTATTTTCTGAAAAAAGCACTTGAGAAAAATAATTATAACTTTACGTTTTGTGAAACATTTCTTGTAAATTACGACCGTTTTCTTCCTCTTTCCAAAAATGACCTATTATGCCTTTATGGACTGTTCTTATTCCCTGAAAAGTTCTGGAAGATCTCAAATCAGTACATGGCACACAAAAAACATTGGATTTCTCCACGATATATCGAAAAATTAGAGGAATTTGTCCACAAAAAAGACCTCCGCTCGATTTTTCTCGAAAAATATCTACAAATTTATAATGTTTTTTAATGCGTTTTAAGGTATAATTAAACAAAAGGCATTTTTATAACTTAAAGGAGGAGTAATTTATGAACTACAAAGAAACTTATCAAGAATGGCTTTCCAATCCTTATTTTGATGAAGAGACAAAAAAGGAATTAAAAGCCATTGAGAATGACGAAAATGAAATTAAAGAACGTTTCTATGCTAATCTAGCATTTGGAACTGCCGGACTTAGAGGAATCATTGGTGCTGGTATCAACCGTATGAATATTTATGTTGTAAGAAAAGCAACACAGGGGTTAGCTGACTATATCTTAGAGCAGGGAACAGACAAGAAACGTGTTGCCATCGCATTTGACTCAAGACATATGTCTCCAGAGTTTGCAGATGAAGCTGCACGCTGCCTTGCCGCTAACGGAATTAAAGCATTCATCTTTGAATCTTTACGCCCAACACCAGAATTATCATTTGCAGTTAGACATTTAGACTGTATTGCAGGTATCAACGTAACTGCCAGCCATAACCCACCACAGTATAACGGATACAAAGTATACTGGGAAGATGGTGCACAGTTTACAGATCCTCATGCTTCAGGTGTTACAGCCAAAGTTAATGCGATCACTGACATTTCAACTTGCAAAACAATATCCAAAGAAGATGCCGTAACAGCAGGTTTATATGAAGTGATCGGAAAAGAAGTTGATGATGCTTACATCGCAGAAGTTGAAAAACAGGTCATCAATCATGATTCTATTGATGCGATGGCTTCAAAATTAAAGATCGTTTATACTCCTCTCCATGGAACAGGTAACCTTCCAGTGCGCCGTGTACTTGATGACCTTGGATTTAAGAATGTATATGTTGTTCCTGAACAAGAACTGCCAGATGGTGACTTTCCAACAGTCAGCTATCCAAACCCAGAAGCAAAAGAAGCATTTGCATTAGGTCTTGCTCTTGCCAAAGGAAAAGACGCTGACCTTGTTCTTGCAACTGACCCTGATGCTGACCGTTTAGGTGTATATGTAAAAGACGCGAAGAGTGGAGAATACATTCCATTAACAGGTAATATGTCTGGTTCTTTATTATGTGAATATGTATTAAGCCAGAAAAAAGAAAAGGCTGGATCTCTTCCTGCAGATGGTGCTGTTGTTAAATCTATCGTTACAACAAACCTCGTAGATGAGATTGCAAAAGCTTACAATGTAAAACTGATCGAAGTATTAACAGGATTCAAATGGATTGGTAAAGAAATCCTTGGATTTGAGGTACATATCTGTTCGGATTAGAAGAAAGCTACGGATGCCTGATCGGTACATACGCAAGAGACAAAGATGCTGTTTCTGCAACTGTTGCTCTTTGTGAAGCCGCTGCTTACTATGCAACAAAAGGTAAAACATTATGGGATGTTATGATCGATATGTACGAGAAATACGGTTACTGCGTAGACAGCATCACGGCTATGGACTTCCCAGGATTAGAAGGTATGGATAAGATGAAAGCTATGCTTTCTAACCTTCGTGAGAACCCATTAAAAGATATCGCTGGATACAAAGTTGTTAAGATCCGTGATTATAGCAATGATACAATCCTTGATGTTGAAAGTGGTAAAGTAGAACCTACAGGACTTCCTGCTTCTAATGTTCTTTACTATGAACTTGAAGGTGGAGCTTGGGTATGCGTTCGTCCATCAGGAACAGAACCTAAGATCAAATTCTACTATGGAGTAAAAGCTTCCAGCATGGATGAGGCACAGGCTGAAAGTGCTAAATTTGCTGAATGGGCGAAAGCTCAGGCTTAATTTTAATTTGTATATTGGCCAACTGTAGAATTCGAGTATATGATAAAAAATAAATAAGAAACCGAAAGCGATGCATTGGAATTTTGCCATATTTTGAACAAAATTCCAATGCATCGCTTATATTGATTCTTATCTTATTTTTGTCACATATGCGAAAGACTATCAAATCAAAACTTTAGCCGCATCTGATTCCACCTTGCTCCTCCATGTTCGGACTCAGATACGCCTTCATTCTCAAATCCAAATTTGGCATAATAATGCACCAAATGATCCTTACAAGTGAGCACTAATCCTTTTCTTCCATGCTTTCTTGCATCTTCAATCGCGCATTTGAGCAACTCTCCTGCATATCCATGTTTTCTATAAGCAGGTATTGTATTTACACCAAAGATCATCTGCCATGCTCCATCTTCATTGTGTAAATCTGCCTTTGCATACATCTCATCTGTGAGATCTTCTTCATCTGTTACAAATCCATCTACAAATGCAATTAATTTGTCTCCATCAAACATTAGCCAGAAATGATCAGCATAATATGTTAAGCGTTCCTCTAATTCTTCTCTTGTTGCGGCTTCCGCTGGTGGGAAACATTCTGCTTCGACAGCTGTTACTGCATCCAAATCTTTGATCGTTGCTATTCTTATATTCATGATATCTCCAACATCTTTATTGATCAATATTCTTCTTTAATGTTGCGGATCACTGTCATTTCCTGATTAGTGATATGTTTCTTCATGATCTTACGTGCTTCTTCTTTCTTTCCAGATTCGATCGCATTCACAAGTTCTTTATGCTCATTTAATAATACGATATGGTAATCTGTATCTTTAACATATTCCAGACGATAACGATAAAACTGTTCTCTTAAATTGCTAATGATCTGAATCAGTCTTGGATTTCCTGTCGCATCAAAAATAATATCATGGAATTCCATATCGCTATCTGCGATGGCTGCATTATCTCCAGATTCGATAGCTACTTCAAATTCCTGTAATGCTTTGTCTAATTTCGCTTTACCTTCTTCATCCATTCGTTCTGCTGCCAGTTCTGCTGCCAGTTCTTCCAGAGAACAGCGTACTTCTAATACATCTCTTAAATCTTTTTCTGTGATCCTTGCAACTTCTGCACCTTTTCTTGGAATCATAACTACAAGTCCTTCGAGTTCCAGCTTACGGATTGCTTCTCGGACTGGTGTTCTGCTGACTCCTAATCTATTAGCAAGTGCGATCTCCATCAGACGCTCTCCCGGTGCAAATTCTCCTGTGATGATCGCCTGTCTTAGCGTATTAAATACCACATCTCTCAGTGGAAGATATTCATTCATATTTACCTTTAATTTATCGCTCATAGTTTCTTCTCCTCCTGCTTTTTCCAATGTATCTTCAATTTTATTCTGTTCTGTTTTCTTACCTTGAAAATACATTATCGTATCGGTCTTACTACGTAGGCCTGTTTTATGTCCTCAATACTTCGTAATGATTTCAATGCGTTATCTGCTGTTTTCTTATCCTGAAAAATTGCGAAGATTGTTGGTCCGCTTCCGCTCATTAATGCACCCATTGCTCCCTGATCCATCAGGTGTTTCTTTACTTCCTCAATGATTGGATATTCTTTGATTGTTACTGTTTCTAGAACATTCTCCAAACGATCACAAATTCCTTTTAAATCTTTGGTCCTCAGACATTCTAACATGCCATCGATATCCGGGTGTTTCGCCAATCCTGAAAGATTAAGATTCTGATATACAAATGCTGTCGATACGCTGATCCCCGGTTTTGCGATCAGTATATAACATTCTGGCATTGCATCAACTCTTGAGAGCTTCTCTCCGATTCCTTCGGAAAGGGCTGTTCCACCCCAGATACAATAAGGAACATCTGCTCCAAGTGTTACTCCTATCTCACATAACTCGTCGATTGACAGGCCCAGATCAAACAGCTGATTCATACCTTTTAATGCTGCAGCACAGTTAGAACTTCCGCCAGCCATACCAGCAGCTACCGGAATTCTCTTATTTAGATTGATCTCTACACCATCTTTAATATGATATTTATCCTTCATGAGTTTCACTGCCTTGTATACAAGATTTCTCTCATCTGTTGGAAGAAATGTCAGATTACAAGTCATCTGAATCTTGTCATCTTTGATCTTCTTCATCGTCAGCAAATCATAAAGTCCAACCGTCTGCATGATCATGCGCACCTCATGGTATCCATCTTCGCGCCTTCTTAAAACATCTAGACCAAGATTGATCTTCCCATATGATTTTAGAACAATACTATTATCCATATGCACTCCTTTATCCTATGTGAAATAGTTTCTATCTCACATCTTGTATACAGAATATTATAATATTGTTCTTAAAAAAATGCAATCCTTATTTACTGAAATATTCCTATTTCTTTTACGATTAAAAGTTTATCCCCAGGTTTTATCTCACTGACTTCTTCATTTTGTTCTCTGATACTTTCGACCGTTGTAAAATAAGTTTTTGCAATAGACCACAAAGTATCTCCCTCCTTTACAACATATCCTACAATTCCAGGGATTTTTCGTATCTTTTCGTAGTCTAGTGCTTCTTCTTTCATGTCCGTCATAATTCTTTGTCTCGTCTTGTGAAAAGATATAAAATCAAACAAAATGGCTGTTCTGATTTCTATTTCTCCACCTTCTGTTGGAACCGCACTCATCTGATCAACCCTGACATCCAGCTGATAATCTTCATTTCCACTAAGATATTTTGTCTCTACAAAAAATGTAAATGGCTCCATGTAGGAACTGTTCATAACAGGTGTTGCATCCTCCGTAGAAAGATATAAAACGTCCGCCATCCACACACCTTCTACTGACAACCCTTGTTCTGTAATTTCTACATCATCTACCGTTACACTGCCTTTTACAGATAGCACTTGCAGAAGCTTCCCTGGTTCCTGTTCCATCCGAAAACGTTTACCTGATTTCATCACCGCCTGATTTTTCCCGATCAGAGTCTCAAAATCAAACATATGATATTCTGGAATCAGTGTTTTCTCCATGCTGCATCCATCATCCACATAACTGATTTTGTGGTCTTCATAGATTTTGATATCACAATCGATCGTTACTTCCAGAGAAATGATCCGCTCCTCTCCGTCTTCATCTGGTCTTACCTCCAGCTGCTGCCCACCCAGTGACATTCCTATTTTACCGATCATTCCTGGCACACATTCATAGCATTCTAACTGTGTATCCACAGGGATTTCCCATCTGGCATACTGAACTGGCATTTGTGCATCTTCCCCAAGATACAATATAAATACCTGCATTGATCCTTGAATCTCAATCATATGCTCTGCAATTTTTGCCTGTAGATTCTCTATATCTACCTGTGTCCACAATACCTGATAAACATTGGCTTTATTTGCAGGGAGAATCAACTCTTCTTTTAATCTCGCCAAATCTTTTTTATTTACGATAAGATCCGTAACCTGAATATCTTTTTTCAAAACAGATACATTTTCATCATGAATCGCTGTAATTCCTTCTTCTTTTATTTCTTCTGTAATCTGAAATGAGAATGTTAACAGCACACGGATACTGATCTTTCTTGAATTGATCAATACCGTGTTGATATCATCGATCGTATATTGTACTTTGACATAATCTGAAGGAAGTACCCCATCAATATGTACATACTCTTCAAACGGCAGTGAATATTCTAAAGATTCTAAAAATGTTGCCGTATCATTTGTTCCATACAGGCCCTGGAATAAGAATTCACCTTTCATCCTGACACGATCGATCATCATTTCCGTTTCCTGTATCTTTACCATCCCTCTTGTCTGAATCATCTTTTCTATATCTGGTTTTGTATCTGCAACATTACAGTCCTGATCGATCGTGATCTGCATCTGTTTTTTCGCTTTCGCCACAATCCCATAAAATTCTTTTTTCTCAAAATCCATAAAAAAATTCCTCCCTGTCTGTATATACAAATATATTCAGACAAGAAGGATTCTATGCATCACCCGTTAGTTTTCTAAAAGCATCATGCGGACATCTCTTGTAATCACATCCTGATAACTAAAACTTACTGTTTTATTCTGGTCATTACCTTCCGTATTCTCTAGTTCTACCAAAAAGATATTCGGATATGTCTGTTTGATCACGCCCTCTGCTGTCACAAATTTATGTCGTCCTCTGTTTGCACTAATCTTGATTTTGCTGCCAATCTGATTCTTAATTGACTGCCGTACTCTGTTAAGATCTAATTGTGTCATAAATTCACCTCTTTTATATACAGAATATTCTGGAAATTCTGTATAATGATTTTACTATTATAACATTTTGCCCAGTTTTTGTCAAATTTATGCATACAATATACTTTGCGTTTGTTTTAAATTTAAACTAAAAATCGAGGAATTCCATCTTTGAATTCCCCGATTTTACTTGTCTTATTAACAATCAACGTCAAAACGATCAATCTCTAAGATTATTTGCTCTTAGTTGTTTTGCTTGAAGATGTTGCTGTTGTAGTTGACTCAGATGTTGCTGCTGTAGATGCTGTAGTAGCTTTATATTTAAATTTAACTTCTTTCCACAGATCCTGATCTACAGATTTTGTATCATCCCAGTCTTTGTCAGCTGATTTTGTCCACTTCTTGTAAATTTTCTCATATGCTGCCTGCTGTTTTTCCTGCAGTAATGTGGATTTATTTGTTGCAGCTGCTGTTTTGTCATTTGGATTTAACATCTTGATGATCACGTATGCATCGTCTAATTCTACAATTCCACTTACCTGATTCTTCTTGAGTTTAGATGCCGCTGTTTCGAATTTATCTCCTAATGCTGATTTCCCTTTTGTATAGGACTCTTCATTGTCAGAGTTTACGCTGAATTTCTTAGCTACAGAACTTACACTCTGGCCTTTCTTGATCATCTTTAATGCTGATTTTGCTTTCTTTAACTGATCTTTCTTCTCAGCCGCTGTCATATCTTTTTCTTTTCCTGTCTTGCTGTCTGTTGTCTTTGTTGTGAAAACAAGTTTGTAGACTTTGACAGTTTTAGCTTCATCATCAGATACTGTTACATTTGCTTTCTTGGTGATCGCCTGCATCACTTTACTTGCAATTGTGCTTTCTTCGTAAAGTTTCTGGATCGTATCTTTATCAGCTTCTGTCTTCTTCATGACTTTCTTACCTGTTTCGTCTTTTGCGAAGGCATTTACGCTTTCTTTGATCTGTTTCTTCTCAGCTTTTGTTAATTTGACATTATAGTCATCTGCATGTGCTACTAAAACTTTGATCTGTTTTAACTGACTGATAACGCTGTCTTTTACTGACTTCTGCATTGTGATCTTCTTACCTTTGCTGTCTGTTCCGACCTGCATAGACCACATGCTGTCTCCAAAGTATGCTCCGTACTGTGCTTCTGCCTGATACTGCATGATTCTTGCATATACATGAGCTTCCTGGAATGTTACTTTCTGTCCTGCATATTCAAATAATGTCTTCTCATTCTTACTCTTACATCCTGTAAATAAAGAAAGAGTTAACGCAAGAACTGCAGTTAAACATAGCAACTTCTTTGCTAATTTCTTCATTTCATTTTCTCCTTCACATTTGAATTATATTCAGTTTATATCTTGCGATATTATAGCATAAAACTATCGGATTATCAATGAATTGAGAGAGTTCACACAATGTTCAATCTTTTCCAACTGTTTTACTTTCTTTGTTTTTGAAAGATCTAATACAAATGTTGGATTCTTTCCTGCCTGAAAGGATAATTCGTGTTTGTACTCTTCTAATACTTCTGGTATTTTTTCTACATCTACTGCTGCATCTGGCTTCATTTCAAATGAGATTTTTTCTCCTTTTTGTTTCACATCTGTCATGTAGGCATGATGAGCTAATGCTTTTAAATATGCAACATATAAAAGATTATAGACTGCCTTTGGCATTTCCCCAAAACGATCGATCAACTCGTCTGTCATATCTTCCATCTCATCTTTTGATTCAATTGAAGAAATTCGTTTGTATAATTCCAGTTTCTGATATTCATTGTATACATAAGTTGCTGGTATAAATGCACTGATGTCAAGATCGAGGGTCGTATCAAATTCCTCCTCTTCATGAAGTTCTCCTTTTAATTTAAGGACTGCTTCATTTAACATTTTGCAATAAAGATCATATCCAACAGCTTCCATATGGCCAGACTGTGCCTGTCCGAGAAGATTTCCTGCCCCACGGATTTCAAGATCTCTCATTGCAATCTTGTATCCAGAACCTAGATCTGTAAATTCTCGAATTGCCTGAAGACGTTTTTCTGCTGTTTCTTTTAGCAATGTGTTCTTCTTATACATTAAAAATGCAAATGCATTTCGGTTAGATCTTCCGACACGTCCCCTTAACTGGTATAACTGAGATAATCCAAGCTGGTTTGCATCGTGAATGATCATTGTATTAACATTCGGAATATCAAGTCCTGTCTCGATGATCGTTGTAGAAACTAAAACATCGATCTCATGATTCATAAATCCCATCATGATCTCTTCAAGTTCCTTCTCCTTCATCTGTCCATGAGCAAATGCAACTTTAGCATCTGGCAGCAATTTCTGAAGTTCTGCGGTAACTTCTGCAATGTTATTAACACGATTATAC
>OHAV01000432.1_pt1 | contig 18149 bp, 16 predicted proteins | sample 1577271 | NCBI WGS metagenome assembly OHAV01 (sample SAMEA3879537, study PRJEB24766) | human gut metagenome | biome: human-associated habitat; feature: feces | place: USA | collected 1985/1987 | reverse complement strand
GGCCTGGACGAGGGCCCACTGGAGGTGGGTCTCGGAGATCAGGCTCGAGGGGCCGTGTTAGCGCTAATCTAAAATTGACCACTTTCGCAAACGCATCTCGCCGAATGCGCTAACGCGCTTTCGCCGACCCCGCTAACGTACTTTCACCAACTGCGCTAACGGAACTATGCTCCGATCGGGTATCCGACCCGGGAGGAGCGGGATATGGAGCGAAACGTAATGGGAGAGCTGAACGTCTACAGGGGGTCCGGCGCGAAGCCGAACTTCAGCGAGATCGCGAGGAGGCACGGCATGGACCGGCACACGGTCGCCAAGTACTGGCGGGAGGGCGAGTCCGCCGCCGACGGGAGGTCCGCGAGGGGCAGCGCCTTCGACCCGCTCGAGGAGGTGATCCGCGCGAAGGCCCAGCTGCCCGGGATGACCAAGATGGCAGTCTACGCGTTCCTGCGCGAGGGCCGCGGGGAGGGGCTGCCCGGGTACGGCGCCTTCACCGCGTGGTGCCGGGCCCGCGACGTGCCCTTCGGGGGCGCGGGCGGCCGCGAGCCGCACCCGCGGTTCGAGACGCCCCCGGGCAGGCAGCTGCAGTTCGACTGGAAGGAGGGCATGAGGCTCGTCGACTCGGAGGGCGAGGTCTTCGAGTTCAGCGTGTTCACCGCGACGCTCGGCTACTCCCGGAAGCACCGCTTCATACCGGTCAGGAGCCGCACGCTCGACGACCTGCTGTCCTGCCTGCTCGCCACCTTCACCCGCCTCGGCGGCGTCCCGGAGGAGTGCATCACGGACAACATGTCGTGCCTGGTGACCGTCTCGGGCCGCAGGAGGACCAGGCAGGAGAGGGCGTGGCGGTTCGCGCGGGAGGCCGGCTTCGAGCTCAGGCTCTGCGCGCCGCGCTCGCCGCAGACCAAGGGCAAGGACGAGTCGGCCAACCGCTTCCTGAACCGCCTGCTCGCCTACGGCGGCGAGTTCACCGGGTGGAGCGGCCTCGCCGAGGCGGTGGCCCGGGTCGAGGCCCAGGCCAACTCGGAGCCGAACCGCACCACCGGCCTGCCGCCCGACGCGCTGTTCATGCGGGAGAAGGAGAGCCTGCGGCCCATCGGGAACCTCCGGCTCCTCGAGTCGATGGTGGGCGACGTGAGCGTCCAGACCGTCCCGCCGACCATGCTCGTCAGGGCCGCCGGCAGGGAGTGGTCCGTGCCCAGGCGCTGCATCGGCCGGCGCGTGAGCGTCATAGCGATGCCCGGCGGCCAGGTCGTTGTGAGGATGGCCGGCGAGGAGGTCGCCGTCCACGACGCCGCGTCCGGGCCGTCGAGGCCCATCAACTACGACCCCGACCACTACGGGCAGGCCCTCGAGGGGAAGCGGGGCCTGGCCGACGCGGACATCGCCGAGGCCGCGCGCGCCAACCTCGCGCTGCTCGACTCGCTCGGAGGGGCGTGATGGGCGCCGTCGCGGAGGGCAGCCCCTCGATCAGGGCGCAGGCGAACCTCTCCGCGCTCGGGCTGCACGAGATGGCGGCGTCCCTGCCCGACTACGTGAGGATGGTCGCCGCGGGCGAGCGGGGCTTCGCCTCCGCCCTCGAGGAGATGACGCGCGTCGAGGTCGCCGCCCGGGAGGTCAGGATCACCAACCAGCGCATACGTTCGTCGGGGTTCCCCTACGTCAAGGGGCTGGCGGACTTCGACTGGGACTTCCAGCCGTCGGTCCCGCGCGCAGAGATCGAGGAGCTCGCGACCCTGAGGTTCGTCGAGCGGGCCGAGAACGTCCTGTTCGTGGGGAGCCCCGGCGTGGGCAAGACGCACCTCGCCGTCGCGCTGGGCATCGAGGCCGTCAGGGCGGGGCGCGAGGTCAGGTTCGTGGACTGCGCCCGGCTCGTCGAGGACCTGGAGGACGCCTCGTCGCGCGGCATCCTCAAGAAGAGGCTCAAGTACTACGCCCACTCGAGGCTGCTGATCATCGACGAGCTCGGCTACCTCGACGTCGGCAGCGCGGGCGCGGACCTGCTGTTCCAGCTGATATCGACGCGCTACGAGCAGCGCTCGACGATCATCACCACCAACGTGGGGATCAGCGGCTGGGGCAGGGTGTTCGGGGACGACGTGGCGGCGAGCGCGATCGCGGACAGGGTGTGCCACCACTGCCACCTGGTCAAGATAACCGGCAGGTCCTACAGGCTGAAGGACCTGCCGAGGGACGGCCCCGTCAAGCCGTGACCGGAATCGGTGAAAATACGTTAGCGCAACCGGTGAAACCGCCTTTGCGCGAACGGCGCGCCTGTTTAGCGAAACTGGTGAAAAATAGATTGACGCTAACAATGGACACCGTCGAGGGGGCCCGGGAGGACTCCGCCTGCCTGCTCACGCTGCTGCACCGCCCCAGCAGGCTCCAGCTCGCGCTGCCGCTGGAGGAGAAGACCGCCGGGTGCGTCGCGGACGCCCTGGAGGGCGTCCGGGCCATCCTCGGCGCCGACGGGACGCGCCGCGTGTTCCGCGCCGTCCTCACCGACAACGGCGCCGAGTTCTCCGACGAGGCGGCGATCGCGGCCCTCGTCGGCGAGGGGCCGGGCGAGACGAGGCTGTTCTACTGCGACCCGCGCCGCAGCGACCAGAAGGGCGCCTGCGAGCGCAACCACGTCGAGATCAGGAAGCTGCTGCCCAAGGGCGCCGGAATCAGGTTCGACCGGCTCGCCCCGGCCGACCTGGCGCTGGCCATGTCGCACGTGAACTCCGAGCCCCGCGGCGCGCTCGGCTTCTCGACGCCCGCGCGCGCCTTCAGGGCGATGCTCGGGGAGGACGCGGCGGCGCTGCTGGACGCCTACGGCGTGGAGGACGTGGCGCTCGGCGATCTCGACCTGACGCCGGGGCTCATCGAGAGGGCGCGCGCCGAGAGGGGCGATGCCCCGCTGGCCTAGCCTAGAGGAAAAACGGAATAGACGGACCGACCGTCCGGCTGAGTCTGGGAAGAGGTGCCGGGCGGCGGGCGGAGCATGGCCACCGGACCCATCGAAACACATCTCCACCGTTCCTTCAACTGGGAAAACGGCGCCCCCGGACCCCAGGAGGGGCCGCGGGGGCGTTCGGCTAACTGCGGGAATGGCCTATTCGCTCAATGTGTTCGGCTGAGATCGGAAATCAACCTTGATAAGCTCAACCTTGCGCAACATCTCCCGCTTACGACATCCACGTCCGTCAACCGAGGCCTCGCCCATCTGGTTGTCATAGGGGTCCTCACGCATGCCGTCGAAAGCAGGCACAAACTCAGCCTGGAATCGATTGTTGGCCACCATACGCCACGGATCGAGATTGCCAAAGTAGTGACGGCGGCGCCACTCCTCGCCCATCCTGCGAGCAGAAGATCCAAATGACACGTCGGCGTTGAGCCACCCGGTTTGCGGCGTATAGAACTCTGCCCAGTCGTGCGGCCCCACCGAATCAGGCGCAACATACAGGCCACTCTGCCAGCGGGCGGGCACGCCCGCGATGCGGCACATGGTGATAAACGTGAGCGCCATAACGCCGCAATCGCCGCGGAGCGAGTGTGCACAGTCATCGGCGATGGAGCCCAAAAGCAGGTACGGTGGCTGATAGCGATAGTCAATATGCTGTGTCAGGTAATCATAGATAGCACGAGCGCGATCGAGCGGATTCTCGAGACCGTCAATAACACGCTCCGTCAACTGTCGCATGTACGGCGTGAACGCAATGTGCGGACGGTCCTCGGAGGTGTCCTCGGGCAGTGGCGCGTCCATACAGGGATGCGATGGGAGCGCGCCACCATAGATATCGCAATAGGCGGCATCGACGTGATAGCGATAGGTCACCGAGAATGAATGTTCAGTCGAAGATGTCCAAGAGGCAGCGCGAGCCGAAACGTTTTCAGGGGCAACGGTACCCCCCGACGTCATATCGAGAACCTCGATTTGAGACTGTTGACGACAGGCGGCAGCAACGGGTAGCCACGCGCGAACAGCCTCTCCCTCCAGAGCTCCAGGGACAGACACGGATGCCTTAAGCGTGATGACGCGAGCCAACCCGTTTTGCGACTCCATCTCCCTGAGCATCTGGTTACGCAGCGCGATGCCGTCCGCAGAATCGGGACGCAGGCCCGGAACCTCCTTGGGGTACACGCGAAGCGAATCGAGGAAGTTGTCGAGAACGAACAGCTCGCCATCGATAAAGCGCCAGTCAATACGCTTACGATTGATCAGGTCGTCAAGCTGCTCTTCGGTAAACTCTGGCCACTCCTCGCGAATCATCGCAATAGCCTGATCGCGCGACACCGAAAAATGAAGCGGCGTCTCGAGCATGCGATACCGCTCGGCACGAACACAAGCAGCCAGCGAAGGCTCAGGGTTCTGCTCCAGAAGGCGATCGCAAGCAGCAACAGCCTGCGTCAAATACCCGGCATCCTTGAGACGAAGAATCTCAGGCGGCAGTCCAATATCGAGATGACGAAAGTCATCACAGCAAACATCAACAGAGCAACCAACAGGACCCTCGCCAATAACCTTCCCATCCGAAGGCAGCACATCAATAACAGCCATACCAAAACTCCAAGTCACTAGAACGCTTGAAGCCCATTGTAGCGAGATAAAAAGAAAGCCCCAACAAGGGAGCCATCAACGCCGCCGAACGGTAGTCAATAAATAAATTCAGCCCAGTAACCCTGCGGCGTTAAACAAAGGAAGCCCCATCCCCCGGAACTGTTTCCTTGGCGCGACTTCTGGCGAAGCCAGGTGAGCGCAAAGGAAACAGTGTAGGGGGACGGGGCTTCCGGCGGGAAGTTTAGCGACGCTTACGCCTTGTTGACGGAGCCAAACTCCTCCATGAGCTCCTTGGTGCGAGCAACGATGTTGTCGCGACCAGGCTTGAGGAGCTTGCGGGGGTCAAAGCCCTTGCCCTGCTGATCCTTGCCAGCCTCGATGTACTCGCGGACGCCCTTGGCGAAGACGAGCTGCAGGTCGGTGTTGACGTTGATCTTGGAGATGCCCAGGGAGATGGCCTTCTTGATCTGATCCTCGGGGATGCCGGTACCACCGTGCAGAACGAGGGGCAGGTCGCCGGTCTGAGCCTTGATCTCGCCCAGACGCTCGAAGGAAAGGCCAGCCCAGTCGGCGGGATACACGCCGTGGATGTTGCCGATGCCGCAGGCGAGGAAGTCGACGCCCAGGTCAGCAATCTGCTTGCACTCAGCGGGGTCAGCGAGCTCGCCGTTGGAGGTCACGCCGTCCTCGGTGCCGCCGATGCCGCCGACCTCGGCCTCGATGGACATGCCCTTGGAGTGGGCAAGCTCAACGAGCTCCTTGGTGCGGTCGAGGTTAAGCTGGAAGGTCTCCTCGTGAGAGCCGTCATACATGATGGACGTGAAGCCGGCCTCGATGCACTTGAAGCAGTCCTCGTAAGAACCGTGATCGAGGTGAAGGGCGACGGGAACGGTAACGCCCGTGGCCTCGACGGCAGCCTTGACCATGTCGGCGCAGACCTTGAAACCGCCCATCCACTTAGCGGCACCAGCGGTGCACTGAAGGATCAGCGGAGACTTGGCCTCCTCGGCGGCCTGGAGAATAGCCAGGGTCCACTCGAGGTTGTTGGTGTTGAAGGCACCGAGAGCGTACTTGCCGGCCTCGGCCTTCTTGAGCATGTCTGCTGCGTTGACGAGCATAAAAGAAACCTCCTGTAAGGTTGCTCCGATAACGCCTGAGATTTTACCACGGCGTACCCGAGCATAAACGTTCGTTTGTTCACGAATATCGTCCAAACAGACTTTTTTTGACCGTTTGCCCTACGGAATCGACCCGTTGGGGAAAATAGCTTGACGATTGAGCGGTCTTCGTGATTCGAAAGACGGCTTCGAGCCTACATCTGCATAAACGGATTCTGCATAAGTTCGCGCGCCATCGTGGTCGAATCGCCATGGCCCGTCAAGCAAACGGTATCGGGCGGAAGCGTCTTGGCAAGTTTGGAGAGCGAGCGCATAATCGCCGCCTCGTCACCGCCGGAAAGATCGGTACGACCGTGGCTGCCCGGGAAAAGCGTGTCGCCCACAAAGGCGATGTTCCCCTGCTCGGTCGCGGCGAACAGGACGATGCCGCCCGGCGTATGCCCCGGCGTCTCGATCACCTGCAGGCAGATATCGCCCAATTCAATCGTATCGCCCTCGGCAAGCAGCCGCGTCGGCTCGCCCGGATCGGGCGTCTCAATACCCCACATGGCGCGCTGCTCCTCGATATTTGCGCGAGGCACCGTCACGTCCTTAGCGCACAACTCATATAGTGCGCTGTCGCCAACGACAGCTCGAACCCCGGCGACCCCGCCAACATGGTCGGCATGACCGTGCGTGCAGACAGAGCCGAGTACGCGAACTTCGGGATGCGCGGTGCGGATATGCTCCACAAGACGCTCGCCCTCCCACGCCGGATCGACGATTAAGCACTCGTCATTCGAAATCACGGCGTAACTGTTGGTCTGAATCGGGCCGTTGACGAGTGCCTCAATCGAAGCTGCACCTCGGGGTGTCAGGTCCAAAGTCATATCGCCCATGCGCATACCCTCCTTCTAAAATACGTTCGAGGCACCAAACGATGCCTCGAACGTAACCGATATCTATGATGCTGAGAGGCTCTCGCACCTACACACGGCGCTTGAGCTGAGCTCCGCCTTCGCCGGGCATAAGACGGCGAGCGTCGTAGACCGAATCGACACTGCTGATGGAAGCCAGCAGCGGATCCAGACCGCTCGCGTCCGAGATCTCGACCATAAAGCGCAGGGTTGCAATACCCTCGCGGTTGGTCGACGTGGCGGCAGAAAGGATATTGCCGCCCGCATCGCCAATGGCAATGGTGACATCCTTGAGCAGGCCCATGCGGTCCAGGCACTCGACCACGATCTCGACCTGGAAGAGGGTGTCGGCAGCGCCGTCCCACTCCACATCGATCATGCGCTCGGGATGTTCCATAAGACCCTTGACGTTGGGGCAGTTGGCGCGATGCACCGAAACGCCACGGCCGCGCGTGATGAAGCCGACGATGTCATCGCCCGTCACCGGATTGCAGCAATGCGCCAGACGGACCAGCAGACCGCTGTTGCTCTCGCCCTTGACGATAATGCCGTTGCTGGCGCTCTTGCCGCGCTTTTGCGGCTTGCGGTTGGAGCCGCGGGCAGGCTGCTTGACGATCTCGGCAATGGCTTCGGTCTTGGTGAGCTGCTCCTCGGGCTTGGGGTCCAAGATTTGCTCGACCTTGTTACCCACAGCGCGCGGGGCAACCTTGCCGGCGCCGACGGCGGCAAACAGGTCCTCGAGCTGCTTGTAGTTAAACTGCTCCGCCACGGCGTTGAGCGCACGCGTGGATCGCGGCGTAGAGATGCCATACCCGCGCTTGCGCAGGTCCTTGGCCAGTATATCGCGGCCGGCAGCAGCGTCATCGTCTTTGGTCGCGGCGGCGAAGTAACGGCGGATCTTTGACTTGGCGGAAGGTGTCTTAACGATCTTGAGCCAATCACGCGACGGCTTGGAACTCTTGTTGGTCAGGATCTCGACACGGTCACCCGTCTTAATCTCGTGCGTGAGCGGAGCCACCGCACCGTTGATTTTGGCGCCGACGCAATGGTTTCCCACCTCGGTGTGAACGGCGTAGGCAAAGTCGAGCGGTGTAGAGCCGGCACGAAGCGCCATGACCTCGCCCTTGGGTGTAAAGACAAAGATCTCCTGGTCGAACAGATCGACCTTCAGCGAGTGCAGGTATTCCTTGGCGTCCGTAATCTCGTCAGACGCTGCCCAATCGAGCGAATGTTTGAGCCAGTTAATCTGGTCGTCCAGACGCTGGGCATCATTGGTCTTAGACGCAGACGATCCGCCCGACTTCTTATAGAGCCAGTGGGCGGCAATGCCGTATTCGGCCACCTCGTGCATCTCCTTGGTGCGGATCTGTACCTCGAAGGGGACGCCGTTCTGGCCCATGACGGTGGTGTGGAGACTCTGGTACATGTTGGGCTTGGGAGTTCCGATATAGTCCTTGAACCGGCCCAGCACGGGCTTGTACAGGTCGTGGATGATGCCCAGAACGTAATAGCAGTCGGACACCGTATCCACGATCACCCGGAAGGCGAACAGGTCATACACGTCGTCCAGGGACTTGTTCTGGGTGTACATCTTGCGATAGATGGAGTAGGGGTGCTTCATGCGGCCATAGACATAGCCGTCGATATGGGCCTCCTCCAGGCGCTGGGTGATCTGGTCGTGGATGGAGGACATGAAGCCGTCGTACTCCGTGGCCTTCTCGTCCAGGGCGTCCACGATCTCCCGGTAGCTGATGGGGTCCAGGTATTTCAGGGACAGGTCCTCCAGCTCCCACTTCATCTTCTGCATGCCCAGGCGGTGGGCGATGGGGGCGTAGATCTCCAGGGTCTCGAAGGACTTCTGCTTCTGCTTCTCCGGGGTCTGGTACTCCATGGTGCGCATATTGTGGAGCCGGTCGGCGATCTTGATGAGGATCACCCGGATGTCCTTGGACATGGCCAGCAGCATTTTCCGGAGGTTTTCCATCTGCTCCTGGGCCTTGGAGGTATAGTGGACCCGGGTCAGCTTGCTGACCCCCTCCACCAGGTCCGCCACCGTGGGGGAGAACTGCTTGGCGATGTCCTCGTGGGTGGCGGAGGTATCCTCAATGGTGTCGTGGAGCAGGGCGGCCTCGATGGACTCGGAGTCCAGGTGCAGCTCCTCGGCCACGATCTGGGCCACGGCCAGGGGGTGGGTCACAAAGGGTGAGCCGTCCTTGCGCAGCTGGCCCTGGTGGGCGGCGGCGGCAAATTCATAGGCGGCCCGGATCTTGTCGAAGCTGGCGGTGGGGTTATAGGCCCGCACCGTGTCCTCCAGGCGTTGGTATCGTTCATCCACTGTCATCAGCGTGCCCCTCCTCGTGATGTGTCCAGCGCCCGGTGCAGGCGCAGCAGATATTCCGAACGGTCCAGGGCTACCTTCTTGCCCTGGCTGGTGAGATGCAGGCTTATGCTGTCGCCCAGGCGGCGGCACTGCAGCAGGCCCCGTTCCCGGAACACCTCCAGGCACAGCACCGTCCGCAAAAAGGGCTCCGCCCCCTGCAGCGCCCCGGACAGCCGCCGCAGCAGCGGCAGATAGTCCGTTTCCAGTCCGTCGGGGGGCACCGCGTGCTGCAGGGCCCGCCACAGGCTCACGCACTGGTCCCGGGAGGGCAGCAGGCGCACGGCGTCCCGGGGACGCAGCTCGTCCCCCCGCAGGCAGCGGTCCACCAGCTCCAGGGACTCCTCCTCCCGGGTGCTGCCGGTAAGGGAGGGACGGATATCCACCATCTGCATCTGGACGGTGCGGCTGCTGCGGAACTCGTTGATCTGAAGATAGAAGGCGGCGTCCACCCGGTCGCCGGGGGCCACGCCGCAGGTCTGGGCCACGGCGGAGAAGAAGATGCCGTCAAACTGGGCGCTGCCCTTGGTCAGGCGCAGCTTCAGGTGCCGGTTCTGGCCCACATTCTGAAGCCGGTCCAACGTGGCGCCCCGCAGGCAGAACACCGGCCGGGCGTTGCCCGCCCCGTAGGGCTCTAAGGCGTCCAGGGCCTCCACCTCCGCCAGGGTCACCCGGCCCGCCTGGCCGATGGGCACGTCCACCTGCAGGCAGGACACCGGGGCCTTGCCGCCCCGGAACCGGCTGGCGTATTGGTTCATCCGCTGCCGGAAGGCGGGGATGTTCTTTTCTTCAATGGTAAAGCCCGCCGCCAGCTCATGGCCGCCGAAGCCCAGCAGCAGGTCGGAGCAGGACTCCAGCGCGGCGAACAGGTTGAACCCGCCCCAGCTGCGGCAGGACCCCTTGCCGGTGCCGCCGGACAGGTGGATCATAAAGCTGGGACAGGCGTATTTTTCCGAAAGGCGGGAGGCCACGATGCCCACCACCCCCTGGTGCCAGGTGTCGGAGGCCAGCACCAGAGCGCTGCGCTCCTGGGGCGGTGTCTCCTCGATCTGTTCCACAGCCTGGGAGTAGATCTCCTGCTCCACGGCCTGGCGCTCCCGGTTCAGGGCGCACAGCTCCCGGGCCAGGTGCTCCGCCCGGTGGGGATCGGTGCACAGCAGCAGGTCCGCCGCCATGTCCGCCGCGCCCATGCGCCCGGCGGCGTTGATGCGGGGGGCCAGGACGAAGCCGATCTGCACGGAGGTGACGGTTTTGTCGGACAGGCCCGCCTCATGCAGCAGGGCGTGGAGGCCGATGAAGTCCGACCGGCTGATGGACGCCAGGCCCCGGGACACAATGGTGCGGTTTTCGCCGGACATCTGCATCACGTCGGCCACGGTGCCGATGGCGGCCAGGGTGCAGTAGCGGGACAGCAGGGCCTCCTCCCGGCTCTCGCCCCCCAGGGCCAGCACCAGCTTCAGCGCCACGCCGCAGCCGGCCAGGTGCTTGAAGGGATAGCCGCAGTCAAGCCGGTGGGGGTCCACCACCGCGCAGGCGGGAGGCAGCTCCTCCTTGCACTCATGGTGGTCGGTGATGACCACGTCCATGCCCAGGGAGTTGGCATAGGCCACCTCCTCCACGCCGGTGATGCCGCAGTCCACCGTTACCAGCAGGCGGACCCCCTGCCCGTGCAGGGACAGGATGGCGTCCTTTCCCAGGCCGTAGCCATCCTCGATGCGGCGGGGGATATAGTGCACCACATCGCCGCCCCGGGACAGAAGATAGTCCACCAGGATCACCGTGGCGGTGATGCCGTCCACGTCATAGTCGCCGAAAACGGCGATCTTTTCCCCGTCGGCCAGGGCGCGGCTCACCCGCTGGGCGGCCTTGTCCATGTCCTTCATCAAAAAGGGGGAATAGGGCAGGTCCCGGTCCCGCTCCAGGAAAGCGGCGGCCTCCTCCGGGGTGGTGATCCCCCGGGAGGCCAGCACCGAGGACACCAGATAGGGGTACCCGGCCCCGGTGAGCCGGTCCACTGCCCCGGCGGGCAGCTCCGGTATGCTCCACTGCTGATATTTCATGACAGGACACCCCTTTCCCGGTACTGCAAATAATATTTTATTATAGCAAACACCGAATGACTTGACAAGGGGCGGACGTTGGATTTTCGGGGATTTTGCCAGCCGGTGTGCACCTGCGGGAGACAGCCGGAAACCCGGGCCTATAAAACGGACACATCCGGATAGAAAACCCGCCTATCCCCGAAGGGCATACCGGCGTAGAATAGACGCATATACCGCGCCGGTATGCTGAGGGCTTGACAAAAAACGACAGCCGTGATAGAATATCCTCACAATCCAAGGGGTGCTGGCGCAAGCCGGCTGAGATGAGACGTATTGCCGTCCGGTCCCTCGAACCTGATCCGGGTAATGCCGGCGTAGGAATGCGACTATATAGCTTTTGTTTCCGCATTGCGACGCCTCCAGGGCCCGCGATGCGGTTATTTTTTTCAAAGAGGAGAAATCACACATGAAAATCAACAAGACCCGCATGATCTGCGAGGCCGCCATCTTCATCGCCATGGCGGAGATCCTCAGCCTCATCAAGCTCTATGAGTTCCCCAACGGCGGCTCCATCACCCTGGAGATGCTGCCCATCATCCTGTTCGCCGCCAGGTACGGCTGCGGCTGGGGCTCTCTGGCGGGCCTGGTGTACGGCACCATCACCTACCTCATCGGCAACAAGTTCTCCGTTGACTGGACCACCATCATCTGCGACTACTTCATCGCCTTTGTGGCACTGGGCTTTGGCGCGGGCCTGCTGTCCCGCCGCAAGTGGAGCGTTTACTATGGCACGGTCATCGGCGGCGTGCTGCGCTTTTTGGCGCATTTCCTCATCGGCGTCTTTGTGTGGGGCAAGTGGATGCCCGACACGTTCCTCGGCAAGCCCATGACCAGCCCCTGGATCTACTCCCTGATCTATAACGGAAGCTACATGCTGCCCAGCATCGTTCTGTGCCTGGTGGTGTTTGCCCTGCTGTATAAGTCCCTGCGCAAGTATTTCACGTCGGCCGACCTGCTGGCGGCGTAACGTCTCTTACCCTCTCCGGGGGCGGGCCAAACCGCCCCCGGAAAATTTTTTCAAAAGCCGGGAAAAAAGTGTTGACAAACGCCGGAAAACGAGTATAATAAGTTTTGTTCGTCAGGAACATAGCGGGATTGTGTAAAGGTAGCACAGCGGACTCTGACTCCGTATGTGAGGGTTCGAATCCTTCTCCCGCTGCCAAAAGACTCTCAGCTTATGCTGGGAGTTTTTTCTTTTGCCATGGTTCTGTCATAGGGATTCGGACCCTCACACAAATTCAATCCGGGCGCAGCTCCCGGCGCTTGCGCCGGGGGTTCGAATCCTTCTCCCGCTGCCAAGAAAACTCTCAGCTTATGCTGGGAGTTTTTTCTTTTGCCATGGTTCTCTCATAGGGATTCCCGGGCCGCTGAGGGCAGCGGCTCCTATTCGGAAAATATGCGGACCTGTCCGCCGTCCGGGGCCTCCAGAGCGGCGTACCGGCCCTGCTTCTCCAGGGCAGCGAAGACCGGGAGGTCCCCTGCGGCGGCTGCTCCCTGTATGCCCGCCGGGCGGAACTGCCCGGCGCGGACTTCCGGCTGATCACGGACCCCGCCAGCAATCAGCATATGACCGTCATCCGCCAGGCCGGACAGTCCGGCGTCAACCGGGACACCATGGCCCTGGTGGACAAATTTCTGGACCGGCTGTTCTGATCCCATAACGCCGCAGAGGCGGCAGACGAAATCGTCTGCCGCCTCTGTTTTATTATCAGTACCCCGCTCCCTGGGTGACGATCTTCGCCCACAGCACGGGGCCCACGGCCCCGGTGGGGTCGATGCCCAGCTTTCGCTGCAAGGTCAGCACAGCGGCCTGGGTACCCCGGCCGAAAATGCCGTCCTCCGCCACGGCGGGAATATCCGGGTCCTGGACCGCGATGCGGTTCAGCTGCTGCTGCAAAAACAGTACCGTGTCGCCCCGGTCCCCCAGGACGATGAACCGCCCCGGATAAATCTCCCGGGCAAACTGCTGATAGTCCTCCGGCAGGTCCTCCAGCACGTCCTCATAGGCCCGCCGCAGGGCGTTCCAGGTGTCCCGGCCCACCACCCCGTCGGTGGTCAGGCCCGCGTAGCTCTGGAAGGCGTACACGGCGTCCAGCATCTCCTGGTCAAAGACATCGCTGAGCCGGATGGGCGGCAGCTCCGGCAGGAAATACCCCAGAAAAGCCAGGAAAAACCGCACCGTCCGCACCGCCAGGCCGCTGTCCCCCAGCCGCAGAGCCTCGGTATACTGCCTCTGCACCTCGGAGATGGTCAGCCCCTCGCCGGACAGCTCCGACAGGCCCTTGACGCCGTTATAGATCTGCTTGATCTTGTACCAGGTGGCCTTGCCCACGATGCCGTCCGGGGTCAGGTTGAAGATCTGCTGGAAGGACTTCACCGCCTCCTCCATGGGCACGTCGAACACCGTGGACGGCTCCGGGATCTCCGGAATGGCCGGATAGTTCCGGCGGATGCGGCTCAATTGCCGCTGGAGAAGCAGCACATCGTTGCCCACGTCCCCCCGGCGCAGAGGCCGCCCGGGATAGGAGGGCACGTTCCCCCCTACCGGGGCGTTGAACACAATGCTGATGTCCCCTCCGTAGTAGTATTGCAGAATCTCATAGGGGTTCATGCCGTCCCGAGCCAGGTCCACACTGCCCCACTGAGACAGTCCCCCGCACTGGGTCCGCACTCCGTCGCAGAACTGGGCAAACAACGGCTCCACGCTGCCCTGCCGGACGATATAGTTGTTGAAGCTGTCGTCCACGATCTGGCTGATGTTCTCGAAAACGTCGCCGCCGTCCACATAGGCCTGGTCATACTGGGTGGTGCTGGTGATGTCATAGTCGTACCCCCGGGTGCGGTAATACTCGGTATACACCCGGTTCAGGGCGTAGGAGATCTGGGCCAGGATGTTGGCCCGGATGGCGCTCTCCGGCCAGGTGGGGTAAATTTCGTGGGACGCCACGTTCTTGATGTAGGAGGCAAAGGGCACCTCCACGTTCCGTGCGCCGGACCCCGGCGGGCCCAGGTGTACGGTAATGGTCTCCGGGACCACAGGCGTTGCAGGCATCGCGCTCCCCCCTTATATCACCGGCTCCAGCATCACCGGCAGAATGGATTCGATGCGGGCATACACCGTGACCTCCCGGTCCTCCTGGGGCACGAACAAGGGGTGCCGCACCGACACCAGGTAACCGGTGCCGCTGATGGAGGCGGTGTCCGGCGCCTGGGACCAGGCGGCAGGCAGGGCCGGCAGGGCGATGCCCTGAACGATACCCGATTCATCGGTCAGCCCCCGGTAAAACGTGTGGGTCTGGCCCCCGAACCGCCGGTATACCTCCACCCTTGCCCCGGCTACCGGAAATGTCCCGCCGCCGGAGGCCACCTGCACCCGCAGACTCCCCTGGTCGGGGTGGGCCTGCAAAAACGTGGACAGGGGCACATGCTGGGAAAAATCGGACATAGACATACATCCTTTCCTGGAAACTTCCCCTCAGTATATGCCCCCGGCCCGGGAAAAATACGCCTTTTCCGCCGTGGCTGCTCCAATAACCATGCCGCGAACCCTCTGATACTGATTCTTGATTAAAAGATTTAATCAAGAATCACGTGTGCTACGCACACTCGCATCGTGCGAAAGCACGCTGCGCCGTCTCATGCAGAATCTGACGCGCCCTTGGCGCTATAAAAAGCTTTTCAAGCTTTTTAACAGATTCTAGTATGATATAACACAACCCCCTCCGGCATAGCCGGAGGGGGTTCGTTTATTCCAGAATCAGCCAGTTTTCTTCCTTTTCGGTGACGTAGCCCACCTGGGCCGCGGCGGGGATGGCATCCCGCAGCTCCCGCAGGCAGGCCTCCGCGTCGGCGGGGTCCACCGCCATCAGCAGGCCGCCGCTGGTCTGTGGGTCGTACAGCAGATCCTGCATGGTGCGGCTGACGTTCCCCCGGACGGTGACGCCCTTTTCGGCGTAATCCCGGTTGCGGTAGGCCCCGGCGGGGATCAGGCCCATGGCGGCCAGGTCCCAGGCCTCCGGGTGGAAGGGGACGTTCCCGCTCTGGATGTGCACGGTGCAGCCGCTGCCCTGGGCCATCTCGAAGCTGTGGCCCAGCAGGGCAAAGCCCGTCACGTCGGTGCAGCTGTGGACCCGGTATTTCACCATGATATCCCGGGCGGTCCGGTTCAGGGCGGCCATCTGGCGATAGATCCGGTCCATCACCGCAGGCTCCGCCAGCCCCGCCTTGGCGGCGGTGGTCAGCACGCCCACGCCCAAGGGCTTGGTCAGCAGCAGGACGTCCCCGGGCTTTGCGCCGCTGTTGGTCAGCACCCGCTTGGGGTGCACGAAGCCCGACACGGCCAGGCCGTAAATCGGCTCCGCGCCGTGGATGGTGTGTCCCCCGGTGATGATGGCCCCGGCCTCATAGGCCTTGTCATACCCGCCCCGCAGCAGCTCCTGGACCATCTCCCGGGTCATGGACTCCGGCAGGCACAGGATGTTCAGGGCCAGCTTGGGCTCCCCGCCCATGGCGTACACATCGCTGATGGCGTTGGCCGCGGCGATCTGCCCATACAGGAAGGGGTCGTCCACAATGGGGGGAAAAAAGTCCGTGGTCTGCACCAGGGCCGTGTTCTCGTCCAGCAGATACACGCTGGCGTCGTCGGATTTGTCGTACCCCACCAGCAGCCGGGGGTCCGAATGGGTCCGGAACCCGTCCAGCAGCTTCACCAGGGTCCCGGCCCCCACCTTGGCCCCGCATCCGGCGCAGGAGGCCAGCTTGGTCAGCTTCACTTCTGTTTCCATGGTCATTCCTCCGTCCGTTGATAAACCGGCGTATAGCTCCGCCCGTCCCAGGCGGCAATGCGCTCCACGTCTCCGGCGGCCTCGCCCTGGGGCTCCAGCCACCGCCCCTCGCACCGCACGCAGGTGCCGCAGCTGCTGCTGAGATTCCGGGGCACCGGCATCACCCGGCACTCGATCCCCTGCTCCCGGCACAGCTGCTGATACCGCATGGCGCCGAAGTGAGAGAAAAACGTTGCGAAATAGGTCATTTGGTAAAGGTCAGCGTCCATTCGCCGCCGTTTTCCTGCACCTGGACCTGATAGCCCTGGTGCTGGGCATAGCGGGTGGTGTTCTCCCGGGAGGCGTGGTTGTCCACCAGGATCTGATAGGCGGCCTCGCCGCTCTGCATAGCCGCCCGCAGCAGCACCACGGGCTCGGGGCAGGACAGCCCCCGTGCGTCGATGACTTTCATGTTGTCTCCTCCTTATGCTTTCTTCCGGAAGGTGTTCAGGCAGCCGATGGCGGCCACCACGGCCAGACCGATGACCACGGCGATCTTGCCGTTGGCGGTGGGGCCCTCCGCGCTGGAGGCCAGTCCGAAGTTATGGGCAAAGGCAGCGCCCACGATCAGGCCCAGCACCGTCACGGCGCTGTCGGAGCTGCCCTCGCCGGAGAGCACCAGCTGTCGCAGGGGGCAGCCGCCCAGCAGCACGCAGCCAAAGCCCACCAGCACCATGCCCAGGCAGTTCCACAGGCCGTCGGTATGGGCGATGGGCTGGCCCTCAAAGGCCAGGTGGAAATAGGTGCCGTCGGTGGCGCCGGTGAGGATCAGGTTGCACACCAGGGCGCTGATCAGGATGGTGCCGAAGCCCATCAGCAGCTTGGGTTCCCGGAACAGCACCACGTCGCGGATGCCGCCCACCATGCACAGGCGGGTCCGCTGGGCCAGAGCGCCCACGATCAGGCCCGCCGCCAGGCTGATGAGCACGGCAGCGTGCTTGGCGCCGGGGCCGCCGCCGGCCTCGGTGAAGTAGATGAAGGCGGGAGCTGCCACCAGCAGGATAAACACCACCACCTGGATGGCCGGGAACAGGAAGCCCTCCAGCCTGGCCATGGAATAGGAGCGCTTCAGGGAATAGCCCTTCTTCAGGAAGAACACGCCCGCCAGAATGCCCAGCACGAAGCCAAGCCCGCCCAGCAGAGCGTTCAGGTCGCCGCCGGCCAGGCGCAGGATCATGCGGAAGGGGCAGCCCAGGAACATCAGGCAGCCGATCATCACGAAAAAGCCCAGCACGAAGCGGGTCAGGGGCGCGCTGCCGCCCTTGGCGGAGAACTCACCCTTGAACAGGGCGATGCCGAAGCTGCCCAGCACCAGGCCGATGATCTCCGGCCGGATATACTGCACGGCGGCGGCCCGGTGCAGGCCCAGACCGCCTGCGGTATCCCGCAGGAAGCAGGCGATGCAGAAGCCCATGTTGGCAGGGTTGCCGAAAAAGACCAGCAGCGACGCAATGACGCCGATGATCAGGCCAGCAATGACGATATGCAGGCGCTCACGTTTGATGTTCATTTGGAAAAATACCTCTCTCTTGAAAAATTCCAACAGACATTGTATCATATAATAATAGTTTATGTCTACCATTATTTTTTTGAAAATACAACGTATCGTTTCGGGAGGGACCCATATGGAGCCGATTTATCTGGACAACGCCAGCACCAGCTTCCCCAAGCCGCCCCAGGTGGCCCAGGCCATGTTCGACTATGTCACCGGCTGCGGCTGCAACATCGGCCGGGGCGGCTATGAGGGGGCGTATCAGGCGGAGGAGACGGTGCTGCGCACTCGCCAGCAGCTGTGCCGCCTGTTCCACGGGCCGGACAGCCGATGCGTGGCGTTCACCAAGAACATCACCGAGAGCCTGAACGTCCTGCTGAAGGGCCTGCTGCGGCCCGGGGACCATGTGCTGGTGTCCGCCATGGAGCACAACGCCGTCATGCGTCCCCTGACCCAATTGACCCGCCGGGGCGTCACCTTCGACCGGATCCCCTGCCGCCCGGACGGCACGCTGATGACGGAGCGCCTTCCCGGCCTGCTGCGGGAGAACACCCGGGCTGTGGTGATGCTCCACGCCAGCAACGTCTGCGGCACCCTGCTTCCGGCGGCGGAGGTGGGGGCCTTCTGCCGGGAAAACGGCCTGCTGTTCCTGCTGGACACCGCCCAGACCGCCGGGGCCTTCCCCATCGACATGGAGGCCATGGGGGCGGACGCCCTGGCCTTCACCGGCCACAAGGGGCTGATGGGTCCCCAGGGCACCGGGGGCTTCCTGCTGCGGCCGGAGCTGGCCGCGGAGCTGGA
>OHAV01000429.1_pt1 | contig 18240 bp, 16 predicted proteins | sample 1577271 | NCBI WGS metagenome assembly OHAV01 (sample SAMEA3879537, study PRJEB24766) | human gut metagenome | biome: human-associated habitat; feature: feces | place: USA | collected 1985/1987 | reverse complement strand
GGCAACACTGCTTTTTGCGGTGTTGCCTATCGTTGTTTTAGGGATAAGTTATTTTATTTCACAAGGAGGGAAAGGGTATTAAAAAGTTTATTTATGCTGTTTTGACTATTGTTATAATGTTTTTTGTCGCAAATATGTCTGCAATTGCGGTTGAAAAATACAATTTTAATACCTTTTCAAATTGTGAAGAAGTTTATTTTGATGCCGATGATAACGGTGCGTTTGCTTTTGCGTACAACGGAAAAACTGTTTATACTCAAAGTTTTGTACCTACAATAAAGTCATACAGCTTTACCGTTGATGGTGGATTTGTAGGAGTACCTTTCATTGATAAAGATACTGTTTGTGCAGTATATATGACAAATGATTTTAAGTACCGTATAGTGCGTATTAATTGTTTTGACGGCAGAGTAAGTTATGTAAATTCCGATGTTTTAGATGACTTTAATTATACCGATATTTCAATTTGCAATAACAGGCTTTATGTTATGAAAACGGACGAAGTGTATTGTTATGTTTCGGCATATGATTTTAACGGAAAGCATTTGTCTGATTACAGATTCGGCGAGAAGAATGTGAATGCCATTACAACTAATAACGGCAGTGCATATGTTTTTCTTTATGACGGTTCCGTATACAGACTTGATGAAAACAAAGCCGAATATTGCACGAGAGTGCGTGATTGCTCGGATTTTTATAACAGCGGTGCGGGATTTTTGTCTGACAGCAGAGGATATATTTATTCGTTAAACGAAAATAAAGAATATACAAATATGTATAATTGTACAAATCCGTTTTCTGTAAGTAATGAGAGTATTTATTACTACAGATCGGGTTCTGTATATCGCACTTCTCTTAATAACAGCAGCATTACAAAGTATGAAATAAACCGAAATACCGGAAAAATTCTATATGCGTGCGGAAAAGTCGTTGCAATTACAGATGATTATTCTACTGCAACGATTATCGGTAATTCCGATTTTAAAAATATTGATTTTAATACAAATTCAGATACCAAACCGCAATCAAATAATTCCACAGATAAAAATGACGGTAATTCAAATGCGCATTTCTCCGATTATATTTTTACTGATGACGGCTTTATTTGCAATATAAAAAGCGGAACAACAGCAGCACAGCTTAAAAAGAATTGTCCGCCGATAACTTCTGTAACCGATAAAAACGGAAATAATTTGAGCGGTAAATTGAGAACAGGTGCAGTTGTAGCCACAAAAGAAACAAGCTACACTGTTGTTGTACTCGGTGATGTAACAGGTACGGGAACAGTTAGCTCAAATGATTATAAATTGCTTATGAAAACATTGACAGGTGAGAAAGAGATTTTTGGAGCATACAAAAAAGCCGCCGATTATAACCTCGACGGCTCTGTTGATAATAAGGATTTAGTTTTGATAGCACAGGGAAGATAAATCAGTCTTCCATTTCCCAGTTGTGCCAAACATTCTGAATGTCATCGTTGTCCTCAAACATATCAAGCATTTTCTGCATCTTTGTTTTAGCATCCTCGTCATCAATCTTTGTGTATGTGCTCGGTACCATTTCGAGTTCGGCAGAAACGAATGTATAACCTGCTTTTTCAAGGTCATCTCTTACTGCGCTGAAATCTTCAGGCTCGGTGTAAATTGTAAATACATCTTCGTCAGCCTCAAAATCAGATGCGCCGTACTCAAGAGCGTCGCTCATAACAGTGTCTTCGTCCTTATCAAGGTCTTCACGCTCAATTACAAGTACGCCTTTCTTTGTAAACATAAAGCTTACGCAACCCTGAGTACCCATATTACCGCCGAACTTATCAAAGTAATGTCTTACTTCACCTGCTGTTCTGTTACGGTTGTCTGTAAGAGCCTCAACGATTACCGCAACACCGTTAGGACCGTATCCTTCGTATGTAACTGCCTCATAGTTTGCACCGTCGCCGCCGCTGGCAGCCTTTTTGATAATACGCTCAATGTTGTCGTTAGGAACATTGTTAGCCTTTGCTTTAGCAATACAATCCTTAAGCTTTGAGTTTACGCTCGGATCAGCACTGCCTCCCTCACGGATAGCAACGATAAGCTCTCTGCCTATCTTGGTAAAAACCTTAGCTCTTGCAGCATCGTTTTTACCTTTTTTCTGTTTAATGGTACTCCATTTGTTATGTCCTGACATAAAATCATTCCTTTTTAATAAAATACTACATCCTTATTAGTATATCATATACTTATATCTGATGTAAACTAAAAAAGTTATTACAGTTTTGTAACAATCTCTTTGCTATATGAATTATAGTGTGGTATAATGTATTTAAATAAAAACAGATTTTATAAATGAAGTTTTGAAATATAAGAATTTATAATATGAAAGGAAGTTTACCAATGATAAAATCAATGACAGGCTTTGGCAGATGTCGCACTGTTTTGCACGGCAGAGAAATCAGTGTTGAGATAAAAAGCGTAAATCATCGTTTTTTTGAATTTTCCTGCAGAACTCCAAAGGGCTACGGTTTTCTTGACGATAAACTCAAGGCTCTTGTAAATTCAAGAGTATCCCGCGGTAAGATTGATATGTTTGTTACAGTAGGCGCTGCAGAAGACACACCTGCCGAGGTAAAAATTAATCATTCTCTTGTTTCGGGTTATATTAATGCAATGAAAGAGATTTCGGAAACTTACGGAATCGAAAATGATGTTACGGTTACGGCTATCTCTCGTTTTCCCGATGTATATACGGTTTCAAAAGCACCTGAAAATGAAGAAGAAATCACAGCGGATGTACTTGAGGCAGCAAATACGGCTATTGACGGATTTATTGCAATGCGTGAGGCTGAGGGCGAAAAAATGAAAGCCGATATTCTTGGCAGAGCGGAAGTTATACTTGCTACCGTTGATGAGATTGACGAGCGTTCACCGCAAACGGTAAAAGAATACGAAGAGCGTTTGCTTGACAGAATTAACCGCACTTTGCAGGATTACAATATCAATATTGACGAGCAGAGAGTGCTTACCGAAGTAGCTGTTTTTGCCGATAAAGTAGCTGTTGCCGAAGAAACCGTAAGACTTAGAAGTCACTTTGCACAGCTTTCAAAGATAATGGAATCACAGACTCCGATCGGCAGAGAAATAGACTTTATTATTCAGGAAATGAACCGAGAGGCGAACACAATCGGTTCAAAGGTTCAGGACGCCGAAATTGCCCATAAGGTTGTAAAAATCAAGAGCGAAATTGAAAAAATGCGTGAGCAGATTCAGAATATTGAGTAAGGAGAAATTATGAAACTTATCAATATCGGATTTGGTAATCTTGTAAATTCTGATAAACTTATTGCCGTTGTTGCACCCGAAAAGAGAATTGTGCAGGATGCAAAATCAAAAGGAATGCTTGTTGACGCCACTTGCGGAAGAAAGTGCAAGGCGGTACTTGTAACGGAAGACGACCACATTGTGTTGTCCGCCATCTCCGCAGAGTCTATTCATAACAGAACAGTTGAAAGCGAGGAACAAAAGGATGAACAGTAAGTCTAAGGGTAAGCTTGTGCTTTATACAGGTTCTTCCGGTGTAGGCAAGGGCACAATTATGGCAGAGCTTTTAAAGCGCAATCCCAATATTCGCCTTTCGGTATCAAATACCACAAGAAAACCTCGAAAAGGTGAAATTGACGGAGTGCATTATAATTTTGTTACTAAGGAACAGTTTGAAAAACTTATAGAAGAAAACGGTTTTCTTGAGTACGCAAAGTATTGTGACAATTACTACGGCACACCTAAAAAACAGGTAGAAGATTTACTCAATCAGGGCTATTATGTGTTCCTTGAAATTGAGGTTCAGGGAGGACTTCAAATTCTTGAAAAATATCCTGATGTGTTAAGTATTTTTATTCTTCCTACTTCTATAGATTCGCTTTCACGCAGACTTCACCGCAGAGGAACCGAAGATGAAAAAACCATCGCTAAGCGACTTGCAGAGGCGGAGCATGAGATGTCATTTAAGAACAGATATAAGTACAATGTTGTAAACGATGACCTAAACACAGCGGTAAACGAAGTTCTTGATATTTTAGAAAAAGAGAGTAAATAACCGATTTTTTCGGAAAATATATTATGATAATGATAGGAGATTAATTATGCATAAGGTTAATGTTGACGAATTATTCGCAGGTAAGCAAAGTAAGTATGCACTCGTTGTAGGTGTTGCAAAGAGAGCAAGAGAGATTACAGCAGAGCAGGAAGAAAGCGGTGAGGTTACAGACGACAAGCCTGTTCTCATTGCTATTGATGAAATCAAAAATCATGAAATAGGCATTTTAGAGCCTGACGATGATGAACTCCAGAATAGCTGAAATTGCTGTTGAAAAAGCAGCGTATTCCTTTGACAAGGCATTTGACTATGTGATTCCCGATTCTATGCTTGATAAGGCGGTAGCGGGAACACGGGTTCTTGTGCCTTTCGGCAGAGGAAATCGTAAAAGGCAGGGGATAATAACCGCTGTTCATCAGGGTGAAGGCAAAGGCTTGAAGTCTGTTATTTCCGTACTTGATGATGAGCCTGTTTTAAACGATGAAATGCTTAAAACAGCCGCTTTTATGAAATCTCATTACTTTTGCACCTTTTATGAGGCTGTAAAAACAATGTTGCCGGCAGGTATTAACTACAAAGTTACTACTATGTACGGTGCAAAAGATGAAAGCGAGTTTTCCTTTGACGAACTTACGGACGAGGAAAAACGAGTTTATAATTACCTTTTTTCTAAGCGAAAAGCAGTAAAAAGCGAAGTATTGCTTGATGCTTTCGGTTACAGTACAACAGAACCTTTTGAACTCCTTGTTCAAAAAGGGGTGTTGTATAAGTCGGACGAGATTTTTCGCAAGGTTAATGACGCCGTAATGAAAATGGCGGCGGTTACTCCCGAAGTTGATATATCGGGAGTAAAACTTACCGAAAAGCAGAAAAATGTGTTTGAACTTATTGAAATGGCAGGTGCAATTTCGGTAAAAGAGGTTTGCTATTTTACAGGAGTTACCGCCGCCGTTGTGGATGCGCTTTATAAAAAAGGACTGATATACTTTTTTGATGAAGAAGTATTCAGAATTGAAAATCGACAAAAAGACAGCTCTTTGAAAGAAATTGTGCTTTCCGAAGAACAGCAGTCTGCTTGCGATTCTCTTTACAATGAATATGATTCGCCTTTTCCGAGCGTAAGTTTGCTTTACGGAGTTACGGGTTCGGGAAAGACAAGTGTATTTATCAAACTGATTGAAAAAGTAATTGATGACGGTAAGGGCATTATTGTTATGGTACCTGAAATCTCGCTTACTCCGCAGTTTGTATCGCAGTTTGCCAAAAGGTTTGGCGATAAGATTGCGGTTTTTCACAGTGCGCTTTCACTTGGAGAAAGACTTGATGAGTACAAAAGAGTAAAACAAGGTCTTGCACAAATTGTAATAGGTACACGCAGTGCTGTGTTTGCGCCTTTTGATAAGGTCGGACTGATTATTATGGACGAAGAGCAGGAATACAGCTACAAGTCCGAAAGCTCTCCACGCTACCATGCAAGAGAGATTGCTAAGTTCCGTTGCTCGTACAACAATGCTTTGCTTGTACTTAGCTCGGCTACACCGAGTATAGAAACCTATTACTATGCACAGACAGGCAGATATTCGCTTAATACGCTTTCTGCACGATATGGTAAAGCCGTGCTGCCGGAGGTTGTTGTTGCGGATATGGGGGAAGAACTGAAAAACGGCAATACAAGCGGTTTTTCTGATGTTCTCCTGCAAAATATTGCGTATAATATTGAGCATAAAAAGCAGTCGATACTTTTGCTTAACCGCCGTGGTTACAATACTTTTGTTACTTGCAGAGCGTGCGGAGAGGCTGTGACTTGCCCGAATTGCTCAATTTCTCTTACTTACCACAGTGCAAATAACCGATTAATGTGCCATTATTGCGGCTATTCTGTGCCTTATACGGATGAATGTCCCGTATGTCACAGTCACAGACTTACTTTTGGCGGAACGGGCACACAGAGAGCGGAAAAAGATATTTCCGATATTTTTCCCGAGGCAAGGATTTTAAGAATGGATACCGATGCCACTTCGTCGAAATCTTCGTATGAAAAAATGATTTCAGCTTTTGCTGACGGTGAATATGATATTCTTGTGGGTACACAGATGGTTGCAAAGGGACTTAATTTTCCAAATGTGACTTTGGTTGGTGTGCTTAATGCCGACCATATGCTTTATGCCGATGATTACCGCAGTTATGAGCGTTCTTTTTCACTGCTCACACAGGTAGTCGGAAGAAGCGGCAGAGGCAATGACAAGGGTATGGCTGTTATTCAGACATTCACACCCGAAAATCTGATAATTTCAATGGCATCAAGACAGGATTACAATACCTTTTATTCGAACGAAATAAAGGTGCGCAAGGCAATGCTGTATCCGCCGTTTGCCGATATATGCCTTGTAGGCTTTGTATCGCAGAACAGAGAAGCTGCCTTTAAAGGTGCGAGAAAGTTCCTTGAACTCTTTACAGAAGAGGCAAAGAAAAATTATCCGAATATGCCGTTGCGAATATTAGGGCCTACACCTGCATTGGTGGTAAAAATAAGTAATAAATACAGGTTTAAAATTATTATAAAATGTAAAAATAATTCCGAGTTTCGTGCCTTGCTTTCAAAGATTCTTTGTGAGTTTGGCAAGAGTAAGGAATTTTCGGGCGTTACGGCTTATGCCGATATGAACGCTCTTGTATGTTAAGGAAGTGTGAATATGGCTATTAGGCAAATTGTAAAAGAGGGCGACAGCGTTCTCACAAAGCACTGCCGTGAGGTTGTTAAATTTGATGACAGACTCGCACAGCTTATAGATGATATGACAGAAACCTTGCACGACTCGGGCGGCGTAGGTCTTGCCGCACCGCAGGTTGGTGTTATCCGCAGAGTTGTTGTTATTGATGTAAGTAAAGAACAAAATCAGGTTATCGAGCTTGTAAACCCTGTTATAATTGAATCAAGCGGCGAGCAGGAGGGTCTTGAGGGCTGTCTTTCTTGTCCGGGCGAATGGGGTATTACAAAGCGCCCTAACTATGTTAAAGTAAAGGCTTTTGACAGACACGGCAATGAATTTACGATTGACGGTGAAGAATTGCTCGCAAGAGCTTTTTGTCATGAGCTTGACCATCTTGACGGTATTCTTTTTAAACAGAAAGCAAGCAAGATGCTTACTCCTGAAGAATACGAAGAAATGTTTGGCTGATTTGAGGGTTAATTATGAATATAATTTATATGGGCACTCCTGATTTTGCGGTGCCTGCACTCAAAAAATTATACGAAAGCAAGCATACGGTGCAGGCTGTGTTTACACAACCTGACAAGCCAAAGGGCAGAAAAATGGTGCTTACTCCTCCTGATGTAAAGGTATGTGCGCAGGAACTTAACATTCCCGTATATCAGCCGACAACCTTTAAATCGGAAGAACCTCTTGAAATAATAAAAAAATATAATCCCGATGTAATCGTAGTTGCCGCTTACGGAAAAATTTTGCCGAAAGCAGTGCTTGAAAGCGCAAAATACGGCTGTATTAATATTCATGGCTCGCTTTTGCCTAAGTACAGAGGTGCAGCGCCGATTCAGCAGTCGGTTTTGAACGGCGACAAGGTTACAGGCGTGACCGCTATGCAGATGTCAGAGGGGCTTGACACAGGCGACATTCTCACTACTGTTGAAACCGAAATCGGAGAGAACGAAACTTCGGGAGAGCTTTTTGACAGACTTAGTATTCTCGGCGGAGAATTAATTATAAAAACTCTTGAAATGCTTGAAAACGGCGAGATTACACCTGTAAAGCAGGACGAGAGCAAGGCAACGCATACTTCAAAGATTGACAAGTCGCTTTGCCCGATTGATTTTACAAAATCAGCCGAAGAAGTGCACAATAAAGTCCGTGGACTTAATCCCTGGCCGATTGCGACTGCCGAACTTAACGGAAAAAGACTGAAAATTTATTCTACAAAAGTATGCGAAAAAAGCGGAAAAGCGGGCACGATAATCAGCATAAAGCCGTTGATTGTTGCTTGCGGCAGCGGTTCGGTCGAAATTATAGAGTTGCAGCCTGAGGGCAAAAAGCGTATGCCGTCAGCGGCTTTTATTGCAGGTCATAAATTAAATATCGGTGACAGCTTTAACTGATATAGGTATATAAAGGAGAATTTTTATGTTTTATGGTTTTGACTGGACATATGTTGTGTTTATTCTTCCTTGCGTAATTATTTCACTTATATGTCAAATTAATGTTTCATCAACTTTTTCAAAATATTCTCAAATGAGAAATTCAAGAAATATGACAGGCGCACAAGCTGCCGAATTTGTTTTAAGACAAAACGGCGTCTACGGAGTGCGTATTGAAAGGGTAGCGGGAAATCTTACTGACCACTTTGACCCGAGAACTAATGTAATCAGACTTTCAGACAGTGTTTATAATGCAAATACCGTAGCAGCCGTAGGCGTTGCTTGTCATGAGGCAGGTCACGCTGTTCAGCATGCACAGAATTATTTACCGAATAAAATTCGTTCGGCAATTCTTCCGATGGCAAATATCGGTTCAAAATTAAGTTGGTTTTTGATTATATTGGGACTTTGTTTTTCCGCAAAAATCGGTTTTGTTATGTTGTATATCGGTATAGCTTTATTCGGATTTTCCGTACTTTTTACAATTGCAACTCTTCCCGTTGAGTTTAACGCTTCTAAAAGAGCGCTTGAAACTATCAAAAACGGAAATTTGCTTTACGGTGAAGAATACACGGGTGCGAAACGCACTTTGCAGGCAGCCGCTATGACCTATGTTGCATCTGCTCTTACGGCAATTTTACAGCTTTTAAGATTGCTTATAATAGCGAATAACAGAAGAAGATAAGAAAAGAGATTTTTAAATGGCTAATTCACGCAAAACTGCATTTAAAGTATTATTAAAAATTGAACAGGACGGAGCATATTCCAATATAGCACTCAATAACGCAGTTAAGGAAAGTGAGCTTTCGCCGCTTGATGCGGCTTTTACATCTGCGCTTGTTTACGGTGTGCTTGAGCGTAAAATCACTCTTGATTACATCATTAAACAATACTCTAAAATTCCGTTAAGGAAAATTGAGCTAAAGACAAAAATTATTCTCCGCCTCGGACTTTTGCAAATGGCTTTTATGGATAAAATTCCCGAAAGTGCCGCTGTTAACGAAAGTGTAAAACTTGCCAAACAGCAAAAACTGCAAAAATCCTCCGGTTTTATAAATGCAATTCTGCGCAGCTTTGCGAGAGATAATTGTAAAATAAAATATCCCGATTCAAACAATAAGGCGGAGTATTACTCGGTAAAATATTCCTGCCCGCAAATGCTTGTTAAATTATGGATAAATTCCTACGGCGAGGATAACGCAAGGGGGATTTTAGAAAATCTTAGCGGCAGACCGAATATATACGCAAGAGTTAATACGCTGAAAACAAATACAGACGAACTTATAAGTGTGCTTGCCGATGATAAGGTAAAGGCTGAAAAAGTTGATTTTCCGAGTAATGCGGTAAAAATAGCAGATACGGGTTCAATCGAAAGATTGAAAGCCTACAAAGGCGGTTTACTGCATATTCAAGATTTGTCGTCCCAGCTTTGCGCATACTTTCTTTCTGCCGAAAAAGGACAGACCGTGCTTGATATTTGTTCGGCACCGGGCGGCAAAACTTTTACAATCGCCGAGTATATGCAAAACAGCGGAAAAATAACGGCTTGCGATATGTACAAGCATAAGCTGAAACTTATAGAAAACGGCGCAAAAAGGTTGGGTATCAATATTATTGAAACCTGCCTGCGTGACGGTGCGTCTGCCGATAAGGAATTGCCGTCGGCAGACAGAATACTTTGCGATGTGCCGTGCAGCGGACTCGGAGTGCTTTCAAGAAAGCCGGAAATTCGCTATAAAGATGACCTTATAGATACAGACCTTGCTGATATTCAGTATAAAATACTTTGCGAAAGCGCAAAATATCTAAAAAAAGGCGGAAAACTTGTATATTCGACCTGTACGCTGAATCCGCAGGAAAACAATAAAAATACAGCAAAATTTCTTGCCGAGCACAATGATTTTGAGGGAGTTAAACTTGAACTGCCTCCTGAACTTAAAAGAGCATTTGACGAAAAACCGTATGAAATAACACTTATGCCGCACACTTTTGACGGCGACGGTTTTTACATAGCCGTACTTACAAGGAGGTAATCTTTTGAGCTTAATTGATATTAAATCACTTGACCTAAATGAGCTTACCGACTTTGTAACCGAGAACGGTTTTGAAAAGTTCAGAGCAAAACAAATATACCAATGGCTTAACAAAAATGTCACTTCTTTTGATGAAATGCTGAATATTCCTTTGAAAATCAAGGACTTTTTAAAAAGAAGTTGTTACATTTCTGTTGCAAATATTGAAAAAAAACTAATTTCAAGGTATGATAAGACAGTAAAGTATCTTTTTTCGTTCAATGACGGTGAATGTGTAGAGTCCGTTGTTATGAATTATAAACACGGATACTCAATTTGCATTTCCACACAAGTGGGCTGCAAAATGGGCTGTACTTTTTGTGCAACCGGCAAAAGCGGTTTTTCAAGGAGTTTGACTCCGTCCGAAATGCTTAATCAGATTGAATCCGCACAAAAAGATTTGAATATCAGAATATCGAATATTGTCCTTATGGGAATGGGCGAACCGCTAGACAATTTTGAAAATGTGGTAAAGTTCTTAAGACTTGTATCCGATGACAACGGTCTTAATATCGGTATGCGCCACATCACAATTTCCACTTGCGGTATTGTACCTAAAATTTATGAGCTTGCAAAGTTGCACTTCGGCATTACGCTTTCCGTGTCATTACACGCACCTAACGATACCGTAAGGCAAAAGACTATGCCTATCGCTAAGCGATATTCTATGGATGAACTCTTAAAGGCTTGTAAAGATTATTTTGATATTACAGGCAGACGGGTTACTTTTGAATACTCTATGATAAGCGGTGTAAATGATTTTGACAGGGACGCTTACGAGCTTGCGGACAGACTTGCCGATATGAACTGTCATGTAAATCTCATTCCGGTAAACACCGTTGACGGAACAGGATACAAAAAGAGCAGTATTGAAAGGCAACAGGCATTTGTAAATATACTTGGTCGAAAACATATTGCGGCGACAGTCAGGAGAACCCTTGGAAGTGACATTAACGCTTCCTGCGGTCAGCTCAGACGAAATCATACTAACGAAGGAGGAAAATAACTTGGAAGTCTTTAGCAAAAGTGACATTGGCTTAGTTCGTTCACAAAATCAGGACGACTGCCGCTTCGGAGTTATTTCTCCCAGCTGTGCTTGGGCAGTAGTCTGTGACGGAATGGGAGGTGCCAACGGCGGCAACATAGCGAGTGCAACAGCTGTGGAATACATAAGCTCCAAAATAACCGATTTATACAAGGACGATATGACCAAAGAACAAATCGGCGAGCTTATAGCAGAAATTGTTGTAAACGCAAATATGAAAATATATGAACTTTCTTTGAAAGATCCCGAACTTACGGGAATGGGTACAACCTGCGAGTTTGTTTTTGTAAAGGATACCACGGTTCATATTGTCCATGTTGGCGACAGCCGTACCTATGCAATAAGGGGCGGCAAAATCAAACAGCTTACTGAGGATCACTCTGTTGTACAGGAAATGGTGCGCAGAGGTGAGCTTACCTATGAACAGGCACAGAATCATCCCAATAAGAATTTTATAACAAGAGCGCTCGGAATAAAACCGTCCGTAAGGCTTGACTATATAGAGGCAAACTTTATTTACGGTGATGTTCTTTTAATATGCACAGACGGACTTTCCAATTGCATTACAACAGGCGATATGGTTAAAATTTGCCACGAAAACAGGGGCGAGGATCTTATTAATAAGCTTGTTGACAAGGCAAAGGAAGGCGGCGGAACCGATAATATTACCGCCACGGTTATTTATTGAGAAACGGAGAGTGAAATAAATTGGATAAATATATCGGCAAAAGACTTGATGGCCGTTATGAAATTCATGAGCTTATCGGCGTTGGCGGTATGGCTAATGTATATCGCTGTAACGATACTCTTGATGACCGTGAAGTTGCCATTAAGATTTTAAAAGATGAATACCTCAATAACGAGGAATTTATCCGTCGTTTTAAAAATGAATCAAAGGCTATCGCAACACTTTCACACCCTAATATTGTTAAGGTGTATGATGTCAGCTTCGGTGATATGATTCAGTATATTGTAATGGAATACATTGACGGCATTACACTTAAAGAATACTTTGATCAGCAGGGTATCATTGAGTGGAAAGAGGCTTTGTATCTCACAAGTCAGGTTCTTAAGGCTTTACAGCATGCGCACGAGCATGGTATTGTCCACCGTGACATAAAGCCGCAGAATATTATGCTTTTACAGGACGGCACAATCAAGGTTACAGACTTTGGTATTGCCCGCTTTTCCGACAAAGCTACACGCACAATGACAGAACACGCAATTGGTTCGGTTCATTATATTTCACCGGAGCAGGCGAGAGGTGAGGCAACAGACGGCAAGTCTGACATCTACTCGGTCGGTGTTATGCTTTATGAAATGCTCACAGGTAAACTTCCTTTTGACGCAGACAGTGCAGTTTCAGTAGCTCTTATGCAGTTACAGTCAACTCCTAAGCGCCCGAGAGAGCTTAATCCCACTATTCCTATCGGACTTGAGCAGATTACAATGAAGGCTATGGAAAAGAATCCTGCCGACAGATATAATTCTGCCGCTGAAATGCTCAATGATATGGAGCGTTTCAGACTTAATCCGTCTATTGTATTTGATTATTCAAAATTTGTTGATAATCAGCCTACAAAGTTTGTTACTTCACTTAAAGATACAAAAACAAACAGTACAAAGTTTGATAAGGCTGTTGCAAAACCGGAGGAAACTCCCGAACCTGAAATCGAAACCGCAGATGAGGAACAGAAGGTTGAACACAAGCCGTCTTATTACGCAATTAAGGGTATTGTAATTTCTGCCGTAGTTGTGGTTGCCGTATTTGTAGGTCTTGCAATTTTCAGAGGATGTTCGACTTCACAGGCTAAAGATGTTGAAATACCGAATTTTGTCGGTAAAACTTTGGCAGAGGCCAATGCCGACAACAAAGACAATTTTAACTTTGTTGTGGAGAGCAAGTATGACGCTTCAAAAGAGCTTGGTGTAATTCTTGAACAGGAGCCTGCCGCTGATTCAAAACTTGTAAAATCAGGCTCACAGATTACTCTTAAAGTAAACGGAACAGATACAAATGCTTCGGTTCCTTATGTTCTTAATTATTCCGAAAAAGACGCATCTGCAATTATTGAGGAAAAGAGCCTTGTTCCAAAGATAATCTATGTTGAAAACACTAAAACTCCTAAGGGATATGTTGCAGAAGTATTCCCTAAGGCAGGTGTTCATACAAATATCGGTTCTACCGTTTATATTTACATTGCAAACGGCGAGAGAGATGAAAAGGTAACTATTCCGTCTGTATCCGGACTTTTACTTTCAGAGGCTAAAACAAAACTTGTTGATGCAGGTCTTACTGTAGAAACAGTTTACGATGACGAAAGTAAAGAGGCAAAAGACACAGTTCTTTCACAGTCACCGTTGCAGTACGGTAAGGTAGATAAAGGTACTGTTGTAACCCTTACTGTAAGTTCGGGCAAGGGTGATGTGGCTACAGTAAATGTATATGTAGATTTACCTACAAATGCTACTGAATCGGTTGAGATGACTGTAATTGTAGACGGTGTTGTTGATACTAAGTATTCAAAAACACTTGTGCCGCAGTACAATAAGACCTGTACTCTTGAATTTACTGGTTCCGGTACTTCAAACATTGTGGTACAGCTTGACGGTCAGGTTTACCGTGAATATTCAATTAATTATTCAACACTTGTTGTAACACAAACAGCTACTCACGAGTATGCTGTACCTACAACCGCACCTGTTGAAACACAGCCTGCATATACAGAGCCGCCTGTTACAGAGCCGCCATACACACCGGTTCAGCCAACAGATGCAACCGAACCTTCCGAGGCATTGCATTAATTGATATGAGCAGTAACGAAGGATTATTGATGAAAGTGCTCGGCGGTTTTTACTATGTCGAGTGCGACAATCAAATATATGAATGTAAAGCAAGAGGAAGTTTCCGCAAGAGCGGAAATTCTCCTCTTGTTGGCGACAGGGTGAAAATTTCTGTTCAGAAAGAGGGCTTTGCATCTCTTGACGAAATCCTGCCGAGAAAAAATAAATTAAAGCGACCGCCGCTTGCTAATATTGATATTCTCGTAATCGTTTGTTCGACAGTTTCGCCAAGTCCGAATTATGCGGTTATAGATAAAATGACCGCCGCTGCGATTAACAGCAATATGCAGCCTGTAATTGTCATTTCAAAAGATGATATTGAAAGCGGTGAAAAGGTTGCCGATATTTACAAAAATGCGGGATTTGAAGTTTTTTGTACTTCTCCGCTAAAATCAGATGAAGCAGAGAGATTAAAGACCTTACTTATGGGCAAAACTTCTGCTTTTACAGGCAACAGCGGTGTGGGTAAGTCAACCTTGTTAAATATGCTTTTTCCTAACCTAAGCCTTGCAACAGGTGAAATAAGCGATAAACTCGGACGAGGCAGACATACTACAAGAGCAGTTGAACTGTTTAATCTTGACGGCTGTTATATCGCAGACACACCCGGATTTTCAACCGTTGATTTGCAGAGATACGAAATTATTGATAAAGACGAACTTCAATATTGCTTTCCCGAATTTAAAGAGTATCTCGGAGAATGTATGTTTACTTCGTGTTCTCATACTTGCGAAAAAGGCTGCAGAGTTTTGCAGGCACTTGCTGACGGAGATATTGAGAAAACCCGTCACAACAGTTATGTTGCTATGTACAATGAGGTAAAAGATATTAAAAAGTGGCAGTTAAAAAAGTAAAGGGGAATTAAAATGCGTTGCACGATAATTGCGGGCTCGCCTGAAGCGGATATAGATTTTATATCGGAACAGGTTAAGGACTGCAATTATCTTATTTGTGCCGATAAGGGCTATGAATATGCAAAAAAAGCAGGTGCAAAGCCTAACCTTATAGTCGGTGATTTTGATTCGTACAGCGGTAATTTACCCGATGATTGCGAAGTAATCAAGCTCAATTCACATAAAGATGATACAGACCTTTTGCATTGCATAGAGGTTGCACTGTCCCGTGGATATGATGATTTTGTTATCCTTGCCGCAACAGGCGGAAGATTTGATCATACCTTTGCAAATATTTCTGTTCTTATGTATCTTGATAAAAAAGGTGCAAGGGGAATAATCGTTTCCGACAAAGAGATTATTCGCTTTTTGAAAATGGGCGAATATAATTTTGACGGAAATAAAGGAAAAACTTTTTCAGTCTTTCCTTTTGCCTGTGACAGTGTGAATGTATCTTACATAGGTGCCGAGTATTCGGCGGAGAATCTTATTTTAACTGCGGAAGAAGCAATGGGCATTTCAAATATTTTTATTTCTGACAGAGCAAATGTAAAAATAAATTACGGAAATGCAATAATTATTATTAATCAGTTCATAAATTAAATTTAATTTACAAAAACATTATATAGTATGCGGTAATTTTTAAACACCAATATGGGGGTATAGCTCAGTTGGGAGAGTGTCTGACTGGCAGTCAGAAGGTCATGGGTTCAAGCCCCATTATCTCCACCACTTAGTTTTATAAAGAGATGTCATTGTTATATAAACGGTTGTAATAACAAAATTGTAACTATAATGACACTCATTAGTCTTGAAAAGAATTATAACCTTATGATATAATATATTTGTATCATTTCGTTTTGTGTTATTCTATTTGGAGTTGAATTTTTATGTCATTATGTATGGGTTGTATGCAGGAACTTAACGGCAGTGTAATCTGCCCGAACTGCCATTTTGATAATTCAGAAGTTCAGTCGGCACCTTTTCTGCCTTTCGGCACAGAGCTTGCAGGCAGATATGTAACAGGTACCGGACTTGAAACTAACGGTGAATCAACACGCTATATTGCTTTTGACAAACAGACGGGCGATGTTGTAATTGTATCTGAATTTTTACCGATCGGTCTTTTTTCAAGAGATGAAGGACAGACTGAATTAAAAGTTAATTACGATGACAGACTTGCTTTTAATAAACTTAAAGATGAGTTTATTTCATATTTTCGCATTATTTCAGAATTAAAGGATCTTTCGGCACTTACAAATATTGTTGATGTTTTTGAAGAAAACAATACAGCATATGCTATTGAAGAAAAAGAGGACCTTATTCCTTTTGAAGAATATATTGAGCGTAGCAACGGTCATCTTGACTGGGATATTGCAAGACCGCTCTTTATGCCCGTAATTTCGGCACTTGAGGCTCTTCATAAGCGTGGTGTCGGTCATTATGCGGTAGCACCTAAAAATCTGTTTATTACTGCTTCGGGTAAAATCAGAATGGCAGGCTATGCTACGGAAAATGAGCGTAAGCGTGGTACAGCGCTTAAATCTCAATTGTTTTCAGGCGCAGCAGCACCTGAACAGTATGAAGATAATTTCCCGCTTGATGATATTACGGATATTTACGGACTTTGTTCTACACTTTTCTATGCACTTACAGGTCATCTTCCAAAGAGTGCGGTTGAGCGTTTAAAAGACAGCAGACTTCTTATGAGCACATCTACTGTAAAGAGTTTGCCTCCTCATGTTGTATCTGCACTTGCAAACGGTTTACAGGTTCAGCGTGAGAACAGAATTACAGATTTTGACGAGCTTCGTTCTCAACTTTCCGTTGCACATACCGCAAAGGCTATTCAGGACGAAATTTCGAGAACAGCAAGTATGAATATTACAAAGGAGCAGTCACGCCGTAATAACGGTATGTCGCATACTTCCATTGTTATTATTTCTGTTGCAATTACAGTTCTTGTACTTGGTATTTCCGGTGTATTTTGGCTTATGCAGAATCCGCTTGCAGGATTATTCTCGGGTAATACTGATGCCACAGCAGCGTCTACATCAAGCACGGAATGGACAGGTCCTGTTGTTCCTAACTATGTCGGAATGAAGTACGAAGATGTTGTAAAGGCTGCGGCTTCCGATGACAGCGTTGTGGTTTACAGAGATTACAATGATGCTTACAGCGATAAATATGCCGACGGTGTTGTAATGGAACAGTATCCTCCGGCAGGTTCAAAAGTAGAGCAGGAAGACGGTATTACAGTTTCTGTAACAGTCAGTCTTGGTGCTCAGATGCGTGAACTTCCTGCAATTCAGGGTAATAAAATTGATGAGGCTGCGCAGTCGCTTGCAGATGCGGGACTTCTTGCTACAGCTGAATATCAGTACAGTGATACAGTAGCAGAAAACAGAGTTATCGGCTACAAAAATCATGTTGCAGGCGATACTCTTGAAAGCGGTTCTAACATTATAATTATTGTAAGTAAGGGCAGACAGCAGACTACAACTCAAGCAACTTCCTGATATTAAAGCTAAAAATAATGGCTGAATCAATTGTATATTGACTCAGCCATTTTGATTTAAGAATTTAAAATTTATATTACAAATCAATTTGCTAAACCATAATTATCCGACTTTTTACTAAGAACCGTTTATTTAAACTTGCTTTTTACGCTTTTTTCCGCATTCCTTACCAATGTAAAAAGTGAAGCAGTACCTTTTTCAAAATATCTTGAAAGCAAATCGGGTGAAAGAGCAATTGATGTATTTTCGGTCTTACTTTCGATTATAGCGTCAATCATAGCAAGGTCGAGCGTCATAGCTGCGCTGCAAAGACTTCTGTACTTGCTTTTGTTCAGCGTAAATAAATCCTGCGGGTTGCTTTCTTCACACGAATATACCGAACGAAATGCCTGATACTGGGCATTCATAAGATAGTTGCTTACAGCGTTTGTCAGCTTTTTGTTTCCAAGTTTATCGAGTATATCGAAAATAACGGCGCTTGTATTCATTACAACTTTTTTGTTGATCATAGCGACCATATTGCTGCCCGGCTCAACTGTCGGAATCTCCGCATCGGGTATATTGACAGGCTGTGCCTGCTGACCGTTTCTGTTCGGTGTTCTGCCAAGCAAATAATCACAAGACACATCGTAATATTCGGCGG
>OHAV01000426.1_pt1 | contig 18315 bp, 13 predicted proteins | sample 1577271 | NCBI WGS metagenome assembly OHAV01 (sample SAMEA3879537, study PRJEB24766) | human gut metagenome | biome: human-associated habitat; feature: feces | place: USA | collected 1985/1987 | reverse complement strand
GTATTTCGGTGCATCATGATAAGCCCTGGAAAGGTATTCCTGGGGCGCATAGAGGATGAAGGAGAGATAAGGTTCCAGCAGCTGCGTCCCCGATTCCTTCAATGCCTGTTCCAATACAATCGGGGCCAATGAGCGGAAGTCCGCCGGCGTGCTGACCGGACTGTAATAAAGCCCGTATTCAAAGCAAATCTTACAGTCCGTTACGTTCCAGCCGAACAAGCCCTGCTCCAGCCCGTAACGGATACCATCCCTGACAGCGTTTTGAAAACTCTGGTTCAAGTATCCCAGCGAAACCCGGCTCTCGTATTGTACACCGGAGCCAAGCGAGAGTGGTGTAACAGACAGTCCTATGGATGCCCAAAACGGGTTGGGCGGCACCTCGATATGGATGGTGTGGCTGGCTGCTTTGAGCGGCCGCTCCATATAAATGACGGAGGGTTCCTTTACCACTGTTTCAAGCTTGTATTTTTCCGACAGCAAAGCGGAAACAACCTCCAACTGCACCCGGCCCAAAAAAGAAAGAATGATCTCATGGGTGATGGAATCCACTTCGCAACGCAAAAGCGGGTCAGTATCCGCAAGTTGCGTAAGAGCGTCCAGCAGCCGTTCTCTTTGCGCTGCCGTTTTCGGCGCAATCGTCGTCCGCAGCATGGGGAGGGGGTCCTCGCGCCACCTTTTACGAGGGAGCCGGGTTTGGTCCCCTAATACATCGTTTAACCTCACGCTGTCGCTGGGAAGGATAACAATTTCACCCGGATAAGCGGTGTCTGTCCGAACAATTTCCCCTTTGGATGGAATACGCATCTCTGTGATTTTCAGCTTTTCTCTCCCGGCCAGGGCCACCGTATCCCGCAGGCGCAGCGTTCCGCTGTATAACCGTAGATAGACACGCCGCTGGCCGCAATCGGTGTACTCAACCTTGAAAACGCTGCCGCATAGGGCGGCGCCCCCCTGTTCCCCAATCGGTTGGAACAGCCCTGTCACCGCATCCATCAACGGTTGAATGCCAAGGCCATTTTTGGCGCTGCCATGATAGACTGGGAACAGGGAGGCGTCTTGAACCCGCTGCTGTTCCTCCCGCGCAAGTTTTTCCCGGCTGATTGGTTCTCCTGCGATATACTTTTCCAATAATTCATCGTTATTTTCGATGACCGCATCCCATGCTTCTATGTCGGTATTTTCCTCCAGGACTATTTCCGGGGACAGCGACACCGTCTGCTTGATGATAATATCGGCGGAGAGCTTATCCCGAACAGACTGAACCACGCTCTGCAAATCAACGCCAGCCTGGTCGATCTTGTTGATAAAGATAACGGTGGGAATGTTCATTTTCCGCAGGGCATGGAACAGAATACGGGTCTGGGCCTGCACGCCATCTTTAGCGGAGATCACCAAGATGGCCCCATCTAAAACAGCCAAAGAGCGGTACACCTCCGCCAAAAAATCCATGTGGCCGGGCGTATCCACAATGTTAACTTTACATCTGTGCCACTGGAAGGAAGTGACTGCCGCTTGAATGGTAATCCCACGCTGCCGCTCCAAAAACATGGTGTCCGTCCTCGTTGTCCCTTTTTCGACGCTCCCCGGTTCTGAAATGGCTCCGCTGGCATATAGCAGGCTCTCCGTCAAGGTCGTCTTTCCAGCGTCTACATGGGCAAGAATTCCGATATTGATAATGTTCATGTCTATCCTCCATACAAGGCCCGAATGGGCGCAAAAATCCCCAGCGGCTAATACTTTTACCGCTGGGGATCATGACTTCGGACACACAGAAACATACACGACTTACATAAGCCGCGGTCCGTCACGATATTTACTAAAAAGGCAAAAGTATTCTTAAAATTGGGTACAAAAACCAAGCCCCTGCAAGGGGCAATCATTTTTGCGCCCATTATCAAATTTTATTTAAGAATACCTTGCCGCATATTTGATAGACTCCTCAAATCAGGATAATAGCAGTATATCATAGTACGCTCTAAAAAACAAGAAATCATTTTACCGATTCCACAAATAAAATCGGAGGGTATTCACTGGAATACCCTCCGGTTTTGGTGATTATCGTGCGTCTATCCGAATTTTTGACTTTGCGGCCCGTTTCCGTTCCTTTTCGGCATGTTCCTGCTGGTAAGCTGCCTCTAATATTCTGTCCACTTGTTCTGGGCCAAAGGCCCTTTTGACCCGCTCATAGTCAGCGGAGACTTGCCGCATGGCCTTGTTTTCCAACTTGACCTCCTGCAATCGATCAGACAGGCGGATGTTGCTCTCCCTCACCCGGCCATAGTCCCCTTGCAGACGCTCAAATTTCCCCCGCAGCTCCACATAGGCCAGATACAGGGAGCGCAGCACCTTGACGATTTGGGCCAGCAGGGGCTTTGCCTTTTTCTCTCGGTAGGCCCGGCCTGTTTCCAGCGTTCCCGGCTCCGGCAAAATCTCCTCCGGATTGGCGGAGAAATCCGCTGCCAACCGCTCCATATTTTTCACCGCCGGGGCAAGTTCTTTGAGCCGCCGTTCCTGGCTCTCCACCTGGTTTTCTTTCTCCGCCTTGACCGTCTCCAGAACGGCGATCTCCTTTGCCCGCTGCTTTTTCTTGTAGTCCAGCACAGACAAGTGCTTGTCGTGGGTGCCTTTGTCCTCCCACTCAATCCCGTGGCGCTCCATGACCAGGGAAAGCTGCTCCTTTTCCGAGCGCACCCACTGGCTCCACTCTGTGTCCCCTCTGGTGCCGCCCTGGAAACCCTGGGCCGCTAACGCCTGTTTCAAAGATACCCTCGTGTCCAGCCCTCGCTTGCTCCCGGTGGTGAATGGTACAAAGTCAATGTGCAGATGGGGCGTAGCCTCGTCCATGTGGAGGTGGGCAGAGAACACCCGGAGTTGGGGGTTGCGCTCTTGAAAGCCCTTCATGTACTCGTCCAAAACCGCTGCCGCAAGCTGTCCCTCCTCGCTGTCGGCGCTCATATCATCTCGATTGCCCACTTGCAGGATGATTTCATGGAACGGCTTTTCCTGCTTGCCGGAGCGGATCTTCTCATAGTAATCCTCTATCCTTCTGTCGGCCCTGGTTTGTTTAGCGTTGTACCGTTCCAGAGCCTCGTCAAAGAGTTCATGGTACACCGCCTTGATATTCTCCTGGCAGTAGGTTATATTCAAGTGGGAGCGTTCCGGGTCAGTGTTCTTGGCGTGGAATTTTCTACTGTTATGGTTCACCGATCCTTGGCCCACCATGGCGCTGATTGTCCTTTTCAAATCAATCCCTCCTCCCTTTTCCGCCGCGCAAGCGGCGAGCCTTTGTTACTTTCTGCGAAAGTAACGCAAAAGCACTTTTGACAGCCTATCGGCTATCAAAAGCGCATTTGCGCCCTACGGGGTGGTGTGGGGGCTTTGCCCCCGCCGTCTGCGGACGGCTCCCCCAGCAGGGCCGCCCTTTGAAAAGGGCACCCTGCACCCCGCCTAAACTTTGTCACTCGCCGTTGGGCAGGGTGGAAAGGCCAGGGGCCTTTCCACCGCCCGGCAAGTGTTTTCCGTGGGCCGAAAGTCAAGGGGTACGGGTTGTATTGACTTGCGGCAATCTCCACCCGCAGGTATGCCCCCCTTGACTTTCGCCCCCGCTCCCCGTGACAGCCGTGACGACCGTGACGATGTTTTACACACCGCCTCCGCACTCCGAAAAGCTGTCACAGCTGTCACGGTCGTCACGCCTGGGGTTCCTCCAACGTGAGCTTGATACTCCGCCCGGCATGGGTTCGGGCGCTTTCATAGTGGATGTGGTACTCATAGGACAGCCGCCACGCCCGGACATTCAGCCGCATAGCCAGGGCATTGGGTTTCATATCCAGCCCCAGGGCGGCGACAAGTTCCGTGGCCGTCCCTCTCCACTCTGGCCGTTCCGCCGTTACCAGGGCGGCAACAGCCTCCAACACCGGGTCAGGCGGCTCCTGCCGCAGCTCCGTTTCCCGCCGCTCCAGCTCCCACACAAGCCGTTCCTCGTCCCGCTTGAGGTAGAGGCGCTGGTCTTGCTGATCCCGCCCAGAAATGTCCAGGGTGGCGGCGTTGTCTGCCCGCCGCTCCTTTTGGAGCAGAAAGGCCCCGTCTGCCGCACCCAATAAGCCGTTGGTGCCGGAGATCATATCAAACTTATCATCGGCCTGCTGCTTGCGGGTGTGATGTACAACCAGGAGGCAAACCCCGCTTATATCGGCAAACCGTTTCAGTTTGGTGATTACCTCATAGTCGTTGGCATAGCTGTACTTCTCTGCCCCGGCCTCCCGGATTTTTTGCAGGGTGTCGATGATAATAAGCCGGGTGTCCGTGTGTTCCCGGACAAAGCCCTTTAGCTGCTCCTCCAGGCCACCGCCGAGCTGCTTAGCTCCGATGGCAAAGAACAGGTTTCCGGTACTCTCTACTCCAAACATCCGGTACAACCGCTCCTGTAAGCGACGGTGGTTGTCCTCCAGGGCCAGATAGAGGACTGTCCCCTGGCGCACCTCATACCCCCACAGGGAAAGGCCCATACTCACATGATAGGCAAGCTGGGCCATGAGAAAGGACTTGCCCACCTTGGGAGCGCCCACAAAGAGATATGTCCCCGCATAGAGCAGACCGTCTACCACAGGAGGTCTGCCGGGGTACACCTGTTCGTAGAGGTCATTCATAGACACGGTAGGCAGATAGGCCGGGTCATTGACCCGGCTTATCTGCCGCAGGATTTCCTCCAAATCTCTTTCCGGGGGCTTGTGTTCTGTCACGCCCTCTGCTATACTTTGGTTAGGTTTTTGTGAGAGCGACTGTCCCCCGTCTGCGCCAACAGGCGGATATGGGGCAGTCGTTTTCTCTTGCAATCTATCCATCTATCAATCCTCCCTCATGCCGTCCATGATGGCGGCGATCAGCCGGATGGTGTCCAGCAACTCCCCATCCACGCCATTCCCGGCCTCGATACGCTCCAGTTCTTCCAGAACGGCGGCCAGCTCGTTCCGCAGGGCCTTATACACCCTGGGGTTGCCCTGTACCACCACATCCCGGCACAGCAGCCGTCGGGTGATGTAGTCCTGTTTGGTAAGGCCGGAGAGCCGCACAGCGGTTTCAATTTCCCTGTCCTCATCCGGGGACACCCGGAAAGCCACAGTTTTGTTTCTCCAGCGGTTGTGTCGGTCAAGATTTTTCACTGACATGATTTAGGCCCCCTTTCGCTCCATGTCCAGTTTGTCCGCCATCTCCGCCTGCCGGGTGGGGAACAGGTGGGCGTAGCGGTAGGTAATATCAATGCTTTCATGTCCCACCCGGTCAGCGATTGCCAGGGCCGTAAAGCCCATGTCAATGAGCAGCGAAATGTGGGAGTGCCTCAGGTCGTGTATTCTGATCCGCTTTACCCCGGCCTCTTTCGCACCCCTGTCCATCTCCCGGTGGAGGTAGGATTTTGTCACCGTGAAAATGCGGTCGGTGGGCTTCACCCCATACAGGCTCTTGATATAGTCTCGCATTTCTTCACAGAGGAAAGCGGGCATTTGAATGACCCGGTTGCTCTTAGGGGTCTTGGGGTCGGTAATCACATCCTTGCCCTTAATCCGCTGGTAGGACTTGGAGATGGTGACGGTCTGTTTCTCAAAGTCGAAGTCGCCAGGAGTGAGGGCCAGCAGCTCCCCCTCCCGGACGCCGCACCAGTAGAGCATTTCAAAGGCGTAATAGGAAAGGGGCTTGTCCATCATGGCCTCGGCGAATTTCAGATACTCCGCCTTTGTCCAGAACAGCATTTCCCGTCCCTTTGGCTTTCCCATATTGCCCGCCTGGGCAGCGGGATTGACCTTTAGATTGTAGTGCCGTACCGCATGGTTGAACACGGCGCTCAACTGATTGTGCAGCGTTTTTAAGTACACCGGAGAGTAGGGCTTGCCGTTCTTGTCCCGGTAACCCAGCATTTCATTCTGCCAGGCGATGACCTCCTTGGAGTGAATGTCGCACATCTTCCGCTTGCCGAAGTACGGCACCAACTTCTTGTAGAGGATATGCTCTTTCGTCCCCCAGGTGTTTTCCTTGATACGGCCTTTCATGTCCGCCACATAGACAGCCACGAAGTTTTCAAAGGTCATTTCCAGGTCGGCGGTCTGTTGTTGCAGGAATGTCCGCTCCCACTCCAGAGCCTCCCGCTTGGTGGGAAAGCCCCGTTTCATTTTCTTTACTTTCTTGCCCGTCCAGTCCTCGTAGTAAAAGGACGCATACCATGTGCCCTTTGCCTTGTCTTTGTATGCCGGCATTGTGGTTCCCTCCTTATTGTCTGTCCCGCAGCCCATAGAATTTTTCCTCGAAGTAGCGCCTGCTTACCCGTCCGGGAATGGTGAGAAAGCCTTTTTTCTTCAGCTCCTCGTTCATCTCCCGCACCAGCTTGTAGGCGTAGGGCTTGGAAATGCCCAGCTCCCTGGCGACCTCCTCTGCTCTCACAAACAGCTCCTTTTCCATGGTCAGCACCTCCTTATTTTAGTTTCGCAAATATGTTAATGTCACCATCTTCATTATACATTAACATAAGTGTTAATGTCAAGAATTTATTTCGCATTTTTGTTAAAGATTATCTTGCATCTTTCGCTTTTTTGCGCTATACTATTGGCAAAGGCGGTGGGATATTATGACAGTCGGAGACAAGATAAAGAAAATCCGCACCTTTCGAGGCATGACACAAAAGGAATTGGGGCTTGCTATCGGCTTTGAGGAAAAGGGAGCGGACAACCGGATCGCCCAGTATGAGACGAATTACCGTGTTCCGAAACGGGAACTGCTGGACAAGATGGCCGAGGCGCTGCGGGTAGACCGCCAGAACTTCTACACCATCGCCCCCGGCTCTGCCGAGGACTTCATGCGGACATTCTTCTGGCTGGACGAGGACAGCCCTGGCGCTATCCGCCTGTTCCAACTTGTCCGCAATCCGGGCAGAGCAGGGGCCGCTGATGATACCGCTGTACGGTACAATGATAGCGATGACTGGCCCGCACACCCTCCCGTGGGTATGTACTTCCAGTATGGCCTTGTGGACGAGTTCATGCGGGAATGGCTTTTTCGTCAGCAGGAGTTACACGCCGGGGAGATCACCAGGGAAGAGTATTTTGAATGGAAACTCAACTGGCCCCATACCTGCGACGATGGCCTGGAAAGCGAATATTATATCCCTTGGCGGAAAAATAAATAAGACAAGCAAAAAAACCGCCCTGCTGAATTTGTCGTTCAGCAGGGCGGTTTTGCTTGTCCTTTTGGGATTTTTCTCTTGAGAATACCGGGCGGACACAAATAGTATCAATCCAGTATCAAGAGCAGTATGGACGGGCAAAAAAGCCTGTATTCATGCGGGTTTTCGCCGTTTCGAGCGTCATTCCCACTCGAGTCTCAGAGTGTGTTTTGCAGTGATTTTGTGCGCTTTTTGTGCGATTTTTGACCTGATAATCCAGCTAATGCAGACATTTTTGATAGTCCACGGGATTTTTGTAGCCAATATGTAGCCAGCGGGTATTATGCTTTTTTAGTTCGCCTCAACCTTATAATTCCATTTGAACCACTATTCCCAACTATAAAGCGCAAAGGAGTATGCTTATGTCAGAGCTTCTATCATGCAAATTCAACATCGATACCGCCTGCGTCGAGCTGCGATATGCTGACGGCGAGGTTCTCAGCATCTACACTCCCGGAATCGAGGGCAGCTTCGATACCACTATCGCCATGAGAGCAGAAATGGACTGGCTCATCTACAACGCTCCGCTCGAGTATGCGCAAATGGTGCTCGACGGAACACTGGAACAGTACCTGCAAGAATCCGCAGGAACGCACGGGTTGGATGTAGGCTGAAAGTAAACGGGGAAAAGGTCGCCGTGCGCGACCTTTTTTATTGCGAGAGGGCTCATGTTTCACGAGCCCTATACCAGGTATGTTTAGAATATCACTCGCTTAAGTCATCGGTTTCAGCAGCTCTTTTTTTACGGCCATCAGTCTTTCTTGGATTTGCTGGGCTTTACGATATATTTATTCTCCTTTTCAGATACGCTGTAATCTATCCACCCAGCCGCTTTAAGTGCATACAGTATTTTATCCAGTTCCGGGTCAATATCATAACGCCTTTCTCTGCTTCTCGGAAACAATATCGTAGATAGTGATGTATAGCCCAATTCTGCCAAATGTGCTTGCACCTCTTCTGATTTGTTGGCATTTGAGATCAAGGCAGTAAAAAGACTGATTTTCTTCTCCCAAGTCAATTCTGCCGATGTAAGCAGGTAAGACATAAGTGCTCTATGCAGGTGAGTTTTCCTCGTAATGATAGTATCTATGTTTTTAATAGCAATTTCCTGAATAGCAGACTTTGTCTTTTCGCCATAGTCTCCATATTGTTCGTAAAGCTTCGGTTTGTCATTCTGTTCAAGCCTGTTGCTTAAGATCCACGAAGTCAGCTCATCTGAGTAATTCTTGCCAACAACTGATATCAGGTCGCGTGATGTTTTCAGTATTAGGATGCTTTTTTCGTCACCAATTTCAGAATCAAGAAACTCGATGGCCTCATCACGCATGAAATATCCCTCGCCAAGCAGCCTCAAATAACCCTCAAAATCATGCAATACGAATCTCTTGAGAATGAAAGGATACTTTTCGCGAATAAACTTAAGTCCCTCGGAATCCATCTTGATCAAACCGTCATCAATAAGAATGCTAAGTTTGTCCGGGGAAATACCATCTGCAGAAAATTCACGAAAGCTCAGTTTCAAATCGTTAACAAGCGTTTTGTACTTCTGGTTATCTAACTCATTGCACAATACGACTTTTTTGAACAACTTAGACACATCACTGTCATTGGCATCATCTAGTATGCCAGAAAATGAAGCATCAGTTGGCGATCTGTTAATATACTGCACTAGAGGTTCATCCAGGCCATGTTTCAAGAAATAAGCTATCAGATTGCCAGTGGAGAATTTAACCACCCCGCGTCCAAGCAATTGTGGCCACAGCTCTGTGTTTGTAATCTCCGTTATACTTGTAATAGGTGTGGTCAGGAGAGTAATGTACTCAATCTTATGATTGACATCAATGCTTTCGCTGTTGAGAATGAAAAGAGCTGCTTCCTCTTCGTCCTCGATTCTGCCTTTGCAGTTTTTGATCATCAGTTCTATGTACTCAGTAAAATTAGACAAAACATAAACAGACAGGGACGAGTTTTTTCTTTCATGTATCAGTGTGAAATTGCGGTGCTCAATTTGGCACTCGTCCTTAATGCCAAACTCTACCCTTATCATTAAGGCTATATTCTCAAATGTCAATGAGTATAGTGAAGCCTCATAAACTTCATCAAATAACTGCTTGTTTGACTTATCATAGTCTAGCGACACAAATGAGACTTTCAAAAGTTTTAGGCCGGCAATAGTTTTCTTGATTTCTGGCTTATCAATGTTCAAATAATCAGATGCTTCGGATATATACCTGGCGAAGCAGTTTTCTATATTAACTGACTCGATATTAGACTCGCCGCACTCGCTAAGAGTACATATAGTAAACTCTCGAATCTGTTCCGCCGGTATTTTCCCATCTTTTTCGACGGAGAAGAAGAACTCAGGCCATAGCTCATTTATTTTTACTACAAACTGTACATATGCCCTTTTGGTGCTGATAAACTGCGAAATAAAATCAAAGTTCTTTGTATCCCTAAGTTGAGATATCAGCGCATTAAGGTAATCATTGTGTTTCCTGCTAATGAGCAAGCATTCTAGCAAGCTAAAGTTCAGTATCTCTTCTTGAGAGAAGTATTGAATCCTGATTATTGGGGATTGCAAAACTTTTTCGGGTTCTTTTATGACATACTTATAATCTGCGCCTCGGAGATCCGTAATACGTCTTATAAACGACTTATCCCCGGCACAAAAGCTTTCGGCATAGAAATATGTCATATAGTCGTTGTAAGTCTCGTCGATATAGCCATTGCGGATAAGGAACTTTAAAAGGTCAAAATAGTCATTGATCTTTACGGACGCGAAATCTTTCTGAATACCTTCTTTGGTATCGCTAAGATTTTCGAATATGCTATTCGCCTTTTCTCTACCTTCATTGCCTATGCTTTCAATAAGCTCTCTGAGCGACATTGTTTGTGCTGATGCGATTTGTGAATCTAATTGTTCCAGCTTGCTTGTTAGCTCTTTTTTTAATTCAGTAGAACTACTTTCTACGATTGCACTCCGTCTAGATTTCTCGGCTTCAATTGATGCATTAATACCACCATTAATTTTATCTGGAAAATTTATTTGGAATGCCCTATGATCTGATTTGTAATAACCAAAAATGCAGTCTAATTCCTTGTTGCATATGGCAACTTCCCTTGTTATATCCTTAATTCTATTGGTAAGTTGGAGCTTCTCTTCTTTCATGCTAGTCGTTACTTCTCTTACAAGCTCTGGCTTCTGCTCAAATAAAGTATGTACATATCCACGCCCGAGTTGCAGCTCACTAAAATCGTGAGGGAACAGATTCTTGTAAACTATCATAGCCATCATCTTATCCCAATTCAAATCGGTAAAGCTTTGGCCTGCGTCGATTCTATCAATATAAACGAGAAACTCATTATAAACATTTTTTAGGATACGCATATCGTCCAAATACAGAGTAATACTCTGTAAGAAGCCGGTATCAAATCTCTTTTCTATACCTCCATCTCTAAGCATCTTCACAAACTGGTCATACGAGTTAGAGCTGTCAACGATGGGCACAACGGGTATTATAAAGTCAAAAAACTTCGTTCGATCTTTATTAGTGAAAATATCGTCGCGCATCAGATAGAAGAATCTCAACGGTTCAGCCTCGTCATTTTTCTTTATGCGCTGGATATTAACAAGAGTATTAATTTCATGCAGCCGCTCAAATATGCTGACCGAGTTGAACCTATCGATGTCCTCGAACACTATCACATCAGCATCTACATTCTCGAAGAGATAAAGAACTTCGTTCAAATATTTGTCAAAGTACGAATCATCGCGCTCTTTATCTAGTTCAATCTCGTTGCCCTGCAAGCTGATTTTTTTGAAAATGTTGTTATTCTTATTCCTCCGTATCAAATATCTAATGAGCATTACCATGCATATAACAAATATGATAGCAACATAAACCGCAAACTGCCTACTGAATAATCCTGTCAATAATGGTTTCAAGTAAAAGTCATCTTGAAGGTCCGATACGAATCCGGAGGCGCTGTTATAAAAAATCATATACACAAAGCTGCCCAGCAGCAGGAAGGTAAACAGTGTAAGCCAAAATAGTTGAGACCCACTTATCCCCTTCTTTGCCTGGAACTTAGTCTGTGGTATTTTACTTGCGGGCACTTGGTGGAGCAACTGGTTCAGAATCTTTCTCTCAAGTATTGCTTCTCTATTTATCCCATCTTGTTTTTCGTCTGCTTGTTCTAGGTCTGAACCAGTTGGGTTGAAATGAGCAAGAGAAATATGGACAAACCTTTTATTTACATGTTCCTTTTTATATGTCTCAAGCACGCTGCTTTTGCCCGCGCTATATGGACCGCTTATAGCCACATTTTTAATGTCCCCGTTGGAAAATGCGAAATCGATTGCAGAATTGTATACATCGATATTTGAATCCGACACCGGAGTCAGCTTTTGAAAATGATATTGCTTGGTACCCACTCTATTTCCTCTCTTTCTCTCAACTTTGGAAGCAACCAATAATTGCACTCGAGCGAGCAATGTTTGTGTCCGGGCACTCACCCGAAATTGTGAGTGTAAAGGCACTTACCAGTTACCAGGTAATGCTTTCACGGTAGCGCGGTGCTTGTTTTGGTGTTAAAACATTGCTGGACGCATATCGTCTTAATTCCATTATAAGGCATGGTCCGCTACTGTCAAGCCAAACACCTGATATGGATGACAAGTTTAAGCACTATCGTAGAATAGGAATATACATATATAACGCTACTGTGGCAGGTTTGATGCATGGCCTCTTAACTATCAAACCTACCATTAATAATTAGTCGTAATTGAAAATTGTAAAAGATAAGAACAGTTTATTGCAATAGTGATATAGAATACAACACGATTCTATACACTCCCGCCTTGCTTACAAACCTGGAGAACAAAACAAATAAGAAAGCCAGTATCCTATGTGTTTAATATAGACATGATCTGTCTTATACCAACGGTGAGATAGCGCTCGACAGCTCCATCAGCGACTATCCGCGTAGAGTGTCCGGCAAGCACAGCTTGGAGTTGGACGATTGACAAAACGAGGGGCTGGCGCATAGTGCGTCAGCCTCTTTTCAAAAGAGTTATCTCCAGCAGTCCCTTTCCTGCCCGGCGCCGGGCGAATTCCAGCAGGTTCGCCGCGTTGCTGGCCGTGTGCCAGATGTAGGCTATCAGGTAGTTGGCATGCTCGACCATTAGTCTGTTGGCCCGGACTATGGCCAGGCTGCGCGGTATCGTCTCATCTGTGAACGGATAATATGTGTAGTCAAAGCCGTCGAGCTTATTTATCGGCCTCTCTGCTGGATGATATGGCAACAAGAGCACAAGTTCAATGCCCTTGTGCATGGTCTTCGCCTCCATAACGGCCTCAGCAGCAAGGCGGTCAAAACCACCGTAATGTCCGACCACGAACTGCGTCACACCAAACTCACAGATGTGTCTCTCTACTTCTGCAAGCAGCGCCGGATATATCTCGCGCAACGCCTCCCTGTGACCTATGAAAAAGCAGCATTTTCTGTCTATCGCCCTCACCAACCCTTTTGAGTTATTTTAACTCAAAAGGGTTAATCTTTTCAAGGGCAAACGGGTATCATCGTCTTGAAATGAGGTGATGCCCGTGGACATCGGAGAGGCGGTAAAGGAGCGTATTCTTGAGCTCTGCCGCGAGGAGAATATCTCCATCAACAAGCTGTGCAGCATGAGCGGAGTAACTCAGTCCACAGTGAACAACATAGTCAGCGGCCGCAACCGCAGCGCGACCATATCGACAATCAAAAAACTCTGCGACGGCCTGGGCATCTCGATCGAGGACTTCTTTCACTCAGAGCTGTTCAGCGGCTTGGAGCAGGAGCTGAAATAAAAACAACAGCAGACCGGCAGTAATGTCGGTCTGCTGTTTTGTAGCTGTCCAAAACTCACGATTCATTTGTCATATATGCCTTATTCCTTGCTGCAGTTCCTAAGCGCCAGCTGGTATACAGCGGCCAGGCCATAATAGTTCATCTGCTCTGGGAATTGATTCGCAGGGTGCCAATAGTCGAGGACGAGCACCTTGTGCCCATTTAGCTCCATCGTATAGTACAAGTTTTCGTTGTACGTCTCGCGCACCTTTTTGCCGGTCATGCGCTCTGCGATGATGTCCAGCGCCGAGCCGGTGTAGCCACAGACGATGACGGTCGGATCGCAGAGAGAAAGCTGTTTCCACAGCCGCTCTGCATCGAACCAGGCGTAGCTGCGTATCTCGTCCATATTTGAGTTGTTCTTGCCGCCGCTCTTTTTTACGTTTACAACAGCTATGCGCCTTAGGTAGTCATTGCCGTACTTTGACACATCCAGCCCGGGATCATATGGCACGAGCTCCTCCGCCGTGGTATTGAGCAGAGCGTATGTCCAGTGAGAGACCCTGCGCCACATCCTCGAGGCGGAGTTACTCGTCAACAGATGGTCACTAGCAAGATCCCAGTCCCCGTCGCCGTTGTACGCCTCCTTGAGCAGGAACAACGGACGTGTCCGCTGGGCGAACCACAGCTCCGGGCAGACCACCCCGTCGCGGATGAACACCGTATTTGCGTGGTTTATCTCGGTCGCGGCAATGCCATATTCCTTGCATTCTGGAACGAAACCAGTAAGCTTTTTCCACTCCGCAAACAGGGCATTGTTCTCCTCAATATATCCCATTGCATATTCTCCTCGATCACTTCATCAGTTTTTCCCGCTCTTCGCTTTCTTCTCCGCAAAGTATTTCTCAACTTCTTTGAGCGCCTTTTTCGTTGGGATGAGGGCGGCCATTTTTTCGAGTTTCAGGTCGCTCTCGCGCATGATCTGGTAGTGGCTCTGGTTCTGCGAGCACACCCAGCGCGGCTGGTTCTTCATGGCGAATACATATGGCGCTCCACATTTGCAGCGCAACACGCCGTCCACCGGGTATTGCTGCTCCGGATGCCTCGTATATCCGCAGGACGAGCAGCTCCAGTATATGCCGCCGCTGTCGCTCTCTTTTATCAGCATTTCGGCGCCGCAGATGGGACAGGCAAGCTCAACGCGGCTCTCTACGGCTTCACTTATATGTCCGATATCGTAGAGCTTCTCAAAATCAGCTGTCAATTCGCGGCTCTCGTGCCTCTGCATGACCTCACCCGTTAGCCCGCTGAAGCTGAGCACGTTGAGAGAGCCTATCCATGTCGCATCATCGTCAACTATCACCAACTTCTCGTGCATTCCCTTCTTGTGGACGATGCTCACTCCGGCATCAGACAGGGCTTTTTCACAGAGCTTATACGAATACAGCTCCCTCTTGCCCCGCTCACTCAGCGCTTTTGTCACGACTATGATACGTTTACCAGCGTTTACAGCGTCCGCAAAATAGGGCAGCAGCTCTGCCAGCCGATTCTCGGTAATAAATGGCGAGTATATTATCAACCTATTCTTGAAGTTTACGAGATCGCCTTGGAAGTGTTCAAAGAATGAGTCCTCCCTACAAACCATGCTATGCCCCGTATGCCCTGTGGCAACGACATCACAGGCACCCTTAGCATATGTGAGACCCGGCAGAAGCTCCTTTGCGTCAACCTTTTTGAGCTTCAGATTATCTAACAACATATCCATAAGCTCTGAAAGGGCATTGTTCTTTGCTCGTTTGCGACAGTATGCAAAGTTTCCAACCACATACAGCTTGAATCTAGCTCTTGTAACGGCCACATTGAACATTTTCCTCAGATTCGCATTCACTTCAGGTTCAGGCCTGAACACCCCCGCCTTGTAGTGGGGCTCGTCGATAACGAGGTCGAATATCACGATGTCGGCTTCGCTGCCCTGAAAGCTGTGGATGGTGCCGGCCCTGATATAATTCAAGTTTTCCTTGAACCCTCGGCTGCTGTATTCCAAATCTATCAGCTTGTTGAGCCTTGCGGTGTGGGGCTTGTACGGTGCAATTATGAGCACACTGGCCTGCTCAACGGGTTTTGCAGTATTCGGATCAAGCTCGGACAACACGTTTTCCAGACATTTAAATGCAAGGTCAACGTCCACAGCGGCCGAAAAACAGTTCAGACGGCTGTGGCTCTTGCCCTGCGGTACGCCTGTGACCCAAGCGTGCAGGCTCTCCGTGTCCACGAGGTGTATGCTGTGTTTTGTGCGTTTGCCGGAGTACCAGACATAAAACTCTGCCCGCTGCTTGATACGTTGCTCGTCATTGTCATGGGATATGAGTCCACCATATTCGCCGTAATAGATATTTGCAATACCGGCGATTTCAGACTCCATGCGGAACTGGTCGTTAAGCATTATGAAATTCTGCGGCCGCCTGTCCTTTATGGCTTCAAGCATCCCGCTGTGGAAAAAGATGTCCTGACCCAGCCATTTTTGCGCCACGGGCGTGTTGGCCATGACGATAGGCGGAAGCTGTAAAAAGTCGCCCACTATTACGACGTTCTTCTCTGCCAGCAGCGCAGCGCACCAGAGTGCAGGGATAGAGGCCATGGACGCCTCGTCGAGTATTACCGTGTCGAACGTGCGAGACCTGAGTGTGTCGCTCAGGTATGATTTTGCCAGCGTAGTGCCGACTATCTGTGCGCTAAGTACGGCCTGCCGCTCCAGCTCGTGTAATTTTGCTTCGACCTCGTCCAGTTCTTTGATTGTCTCCGTCTGCTGTTCAATAAGCTTTGACTTCTCAGCCTCAAGTGCGGGAATATCACAGCCGGAAAGCTCAGCTTTAATTGTGACCTCAAGCGCCTTGAGGTCTTCATAAACCGACTTTGCATCCTCAGCCTCGAGTTCGTAGTCGAAAGCCAGGCATAGCGAGCGCTCGCGTGCTATGTCCTCCTGCAGGGCTGACTCAAGCTCACTGAGCTTTTCTCGCTTTTTCTGAGCCGAGTTTTTCAGCTGAGCGCAGAACTGCTGTTTTTCCTTGAGCTTGCCTGTCGCGGCGTCTATTGCGGCGAGCTGTTCATGAATCTCACGAAGCTCAACGGTAAGGTCGTCCCTCTCCTGCCTGAGCTGAGGCAGCACCGCCCGGGCTTTTTCTGCGGCTGCCGAGAATTCCTGGGCCTTGCCAAGCCAGTATTCCGCGCTCTGGCTGGGTATCACTCTCTTTAGCTGCTCACTCAGAAGCAGAACCTCGTCGAGCTGGTTCTTATATTCCTCCTCGAGCATCTCCTCGCATCTAAGTTCCTCCTCTGCCTTCGGCACCCTCAGGGCTATCTGCTCCGCCCGTTCCTTTGCCTTGAGGTAGGAGGCCTTGCCGGAAAAGAATTTTCCTATGGAACTCTTGCCCTCGTACTCTGCCATTTCTTGAGACGCAGTCTTTGCCTGTGACGCAAGGAAATCGAGCTCCGCATTGAGCTTTGCGATGGTCTCCGCACAGCTGTGCAGCTGCTCATTTAGAAACTGCTCCGACATGAGCTTTTCTTTTTGCTGCCTCAGCTGTCTATAGACGTCGTGCTTCCTGGCCTCATCGCGCGCTCGCTGGATCTTTTGCGGAGCCTCATCGAGCATTTTCTCCGCGCACAGGGTGTTCTGACAGAGTGACTCGAGTTCCTTTCTCTGCGCCGAGGCTTTCTTGTGCAATGAGGCACGGCTTTTATACTCCGGGTGCTCCGACAGCTCCTTTTTAATCTCGCCGTCAAGCTTTTCTGCCTCACTTTCCGCCGCGGCAATTTCCCTTTTCAGAGCTTCTATCATCTGCATATCTCCCGGAAAGAGAGGGAGATTCGTCTTTTCAAGCCAAGTGTTTTTGCTCAGTAGAAGCCGTATTTCGTTCTGATTTCTCTGCAACGACGCAAGCTGGTTTTTCAGAGCAGCTTCTCTTTCATACAGCTCCCGTCCCAGTACGTCTGTGTGCGTTTTCAGCAGCACGCGCTCCGGCAGAGGTCTTGACGGGATGCCCAAACGCAATATTGGATAGATGCCGCCCTCATCCAAACCGTGCTCGCTGAAATACGTCCTGTCCGCTTTCTCTATCGCGCCATCGACGGCGGTGTTAGTGTGGGATACGACCAATACAGAGCGTCCATGCCTATATAGTCCGTCAATAATTTGGCCGATGACGGTGGTCTTTCCGGTGCCCGGCGGGCCCCAGATGTATGTGATATCGTTGGTAAGCGCGGCTTCCACCGCACGGTTCTGGTTCTCAGTGTTGCCGGGATAAATAGAAGGCTCGTCGTATTGGAATATCTTTCTGGCCTCGTATACCTTACCACCCTGTGGGAGCATATGGTCACCCGACGGGTTTGGCTTTTCGGCGTTTTCCTCGATGCAGCCGATGAGCCGCTCCATCAAAACTGTCGCGCCGTTTTCGAGACGCGCCTTGCCAAGTGCGCCTGTCAGCTCGATTTTAGAAGATATGATAATGGAGCTTTCGTCAAAGCTTACCACGGTGACATTGAATTGCTCCTTACCGACTGTCAGCTTGCATGGCGTATCCGCCGGCATCGCCGGGGCGTACTCGACCCTGAATCTGTACCAGAATTCAGCGCCCCTGCTCTCTATCCTCCTGCCTGCAAACAGCAGCATTGACGACAGCCCGCTGCTCTTGACCTTATGTATTTCCTCTTCCAGCGCCTGCCTGAACTCAGCGAGCATACCATGCAGCTCAACGCGCTCATTATCCATTAAATCAGGCATATCCCACACCCTCACCCGGTTTTTGTAGATTATAGCACAGCCAGCCTAATATTGCCATAACAACAAGCGCCAGCGCTGCACGAAGTTTGATCGTGTCCGGACACGGACATTGCTTGCACGATATTGCCACAAGGCTCTCCCGGCCACAAAGCCGGGAGAGCCTCTGGTCTGTGCGACGGTTGCGACGGTTGCTACGCTTGGTTTGGGGTGTTGGTTTTACCGTTGCAAGCGTCGCAAGCGTTGCGTTATACGGTCACTTCATACGCCTGGACTATCACCGGGACGTGTGTCAGGCGGATGCGGCGGCCTTCGTGTTTGGTCTTGAACTCATACTTCACCTGATGCTCGTCCAGCAGGCGGCCAGCGTTCACGTTCAGGTGGCGCGTCAGGCGATTTACCGCCATGCTCGTGTTTATCGCCCTCGCCAGCTCGCTCGGGCTCCCCTCCCACTCTCCGGCGCTGATGCTCAGCTTTGCCACCGCCTCCAGCACCGGGT
>OHAV01000407.1_pt1 | contig 18867 bp, 17 predicted proteins | sample 1577271 | NCBI WGS metagenome assembly OHAV01 (sample SAMEA3879537, study PRJEB24766) | human gut metagenome | biome: human-associated habitat; feature: feces | place: USA | collected 1985/1987 | reverse complement strand
AAGGTCGACCAAACTTTTATAATTGATTGGCAAATCAATTTGCTAAACCATAATTCAGCAAATAGCTTAGACTAAATCGGAACGAAAATTTTAAAATGATTTAATATTACTTCCTATTAAACTTTTTTACCTTTTCCGAAAGGCTTTGTAAATCCTCTTTTGAAAGTTCAGGCAGATGTTCGAGGTCGTCAAGAAATTTTGCTATACTTTCCTGTTCCTTTAGCTTTGTACTCTCAATATAATAGCTTGTAATAATTCCCGGTACTACCGCTATTATCAGTATGGAACATATCGACAGGAAAATCGACATTGCCCTGCCGAGTATCGTAACGGCGGTTATGTCGCCAAAACCTATGGTCGTGGCTACGCTGAAACAGTACCATACACTGTCAATCAGAGTTTTTATGTTCGGCTCAACTATCCATACACCAATGCTTACACCTGCAAATATTATTATGTATGTTGTCAAAAACTTAAGTGCTCCTGTCCGTTTAAGTATAATTTTTATCAGCCGAGTTTTTTTCATATCTTCACCGCCTGCCTTTTATAACAAAATTATATCAATTCTGCGTATAACAGTCAATATTTTTAGCAAAATTAAACAGTTGAATTTTTTATCAGAGCTTTTGCATCGATTTTCACAAAACAGGTGAAAAATTATTATGCAAAGAAAACACCGTCAGCGCAAAGTGTTGACGGTGTTAAAAAGCCTATTTTCTTGTTTGTTTTCATAATTGAAAGGTTTTCGCTATTGTGTTTCAGCTGCCAAACAGCAAGCCGGTTGGCTATCGGAGTTTGCGTTAGCCTTTAATAAACAACTGTTCCCAATAATATCTGTACGGAGCATTTTGGTCAACATAACACGAAACACCGATTTTGTTATATTTGCTGTTCATTATGTTTGCTCTGTGCGACGGAGAATTCATCCATTCTTTTACTACAGCTTCGGGTGTGTTCTGTCCTGCGGCAATGTTTTCGGCTGCCGAAGTGTACGAAACATTATTCTGCTTTAAAACCATAGACCAGCTTGTGCCGTCAGGGCGCTGGTGTGAAAACAGAGTTGCTGTTTCTTTTGAACGAATATTTGAAAGTTTTGTAAGAGTTGTGTCTTTTGTGAGAGGAGAAAGTCCCTCTTTTGCCCGTGCCGCATTTACAAGTTCAATTACCTTATCAGCAAATTCTTTATTATAGCTTGCAGATCCGCTCGGCTGTGTGGTCGGCTGTGGTTGTGAAGTCGGTTGTACGGTGGTCGGCTGTGTTGCAGGCTGTGTCGGAGTTTCTCCTCCCGAAATGAGCATTTGAGCCGAGGTTACATCCTGAACATCAATTTTGCCGTCATTGTTATAGTCGGCAATTTTTTTCTGATTGTCTGTCAGTTCTCCGTCACCTGCTATTTTTATCTGCAAGTATGTAACATCCTGCACATCAAATCTGCCGTCATCGTTTAAGTCGTATTTTTGCGTATCAAGTGCTGATGCCGAAACAATTGCAGTTGCCGCTACTGCTGTGGCGGTAAGTGTTACGGCGATAATTTGTTTTAAATTTTTCATATGAACTCCTGTGATTTTAACTCTGATAGATATTTAAAAGAATGTTTTTGATGTCCCAAAGCTTTTTCGAGAGGTCAACATAGTAGTTGTGCGGGTTCTCAAATCGCTTTACCTCGTCCCAAAGGAGTCCGATTTGGTCTTTGCAGTATTTTGCAATATCTTCAATCTTTGGCGATTCATACACGCACTCGCCGTCCTTAAATATCGGTACAAGTAATTCTTTTGCGGTAAAGTCTGTGAGAGTTTTTGCTTTCCATGTTGCATTCTGGTCGAAAATGGTGTGTGGTTTTGAGAAATCTATTACTTCGTCGTACACGCAAAGTTCGTCGGCAAGAGCCTTGCCGCTCTCGTTGTCATAATAACGGTAAAGTTTTTTGAAATGAGGATTTGTGATTTTTGTTGTGTTCTCGCTGACTTTGATTTTCGGGATAATTTCGCCGCTTGTGGGTTCTTCAACGGCAACAAGTTTATATACACCGCCGAATACAGGCGAACTTGACGAAGTTATAAGTCTTTCGCCAACTCCGAAAACATCGACCTGTGCACCCTGCATCATAAGGTCACGGATAAGGTACTCGTCGAGTGAGTTTGACGCAACAATTTTGCAGTTTTCAAGTCCTGCCTCGTCAAGCATTTTTCTTGCTTTTTTAGAAAGGTAAGAAATATCGCCCGAATCAAGACGAATTGCAAATTTGTTAATGCCCTTTGGAACAAGCACTTCTTTAAATACTCTTATTGCGTTCGGAACGCCGCTTTTAAGCGTGTTGTAAGTATCAACAAGAAGCGTCGGGTTCTCAGGATAAAGCTCGCAGTAGGTGCGGAATGCTGTATATTCGTTGTCGAACATCTGAATCCAGGAATGAGCCATTGTGCCGCCTGCGGGTACGCCGTAAAGTGCGTCTGTAAGTGTGCAGGCTGTACCGGCACAACCGCCTATGTATGCGGCTCTTGCACCGTCAACGGCACCTGTTGCGCCCTGTGCACGGCGAGAACCAAACTCAAGAACCGTTCTGCCCTGTGCGGCACGAACAATTCTGTTTGCCTTTGTTGCAATGAGAGTCTGATGATTGATTGTAAGAAGTAAAAATGTTTCGATAAGCTGTGCCTCTATGGCAGGAGCTTTTACCGTAATAATCGGTTCGTTAGGGAAGATAGGAGTTCCCTCGGGAATAGCGTAAATATCACCTGTGAATTTGAAATTTGTAAGATATTCAATATCGGTTTCGGAGAAGTGGAGATTTTTGATGTAGTCAATTACCTGCTCAAGACCTGCCGCAATGGCAAAACCGCCGTTGTCGGGCACTTTGCGGAAGAAAAGGTCGAAGTAAACAGTCTTTTTGTAAAAGCCGTTTTTAAAATAGCCGTTTGACATTGTAAGCTCGTAAAAATCGCAGAGCATGGAATAGTTAGTTTCTGTCATTATAAATCACCTTAATAAAATTTGATTTGCTTTATGTTACGAACCTATCAGCTTTCGGTTTGTTCAAGATTTTTTACACCCTTGCTAAGGCAAAGCCTTTGTGCAAAAACCGCAAGCACATACATAACAATAACAAGTCCAAGGTTAATTATAACAGGTTCAACACCAAAAATCCATAGCAATACAAGAGAAATTGCACAAATAGCGGCGGTAATTGCTATAATTATGGCTGCATTGATTACTGTATTGTAGTTACCTCGCAAAGCGTTGATTTCATCGTCCCATACAAGTTTAGGGTTTATTGTGTCCAAGAATATACCGAGGTAGGTTACAAAAACAACGCAGATAAGGCTTAAAAGAATATGTATAAGCGGAATTACGATGAATACAAATGGGTTAAAGCTGTCTGCGAGAATTGCGCAGTAAATATTAAATGCAATTACGTAGAGCACCATAACAGAGCCGCTGATGATTATACTTGTAAGTGCTTTTGCATTCAGTTGAACTCTTAATGTAACGGGAATATAGCGCATAAATTGGAAGTGCTTGCCCTCTCTTGAAATTGCGGAAGAAGCGATACTGTTAATTGCCGTGACAAGGGCGGAAATTACAACAGCCGCTACGGTAATTACAGTGATACTTTTTTGATCTCCCGCAAGGTACGGTGTAAGTGTGCCCGACAAAAAGTTTGTACTGCCCTGCAAAATCATAATAACAGCCATAAAAACAGGCCACAAAAGGTTAATGGCTATGCAGTCCATAAAGAAAGGCGGAGTTCTGAAAAGGATAAGAAATTCTTTTTTCAAATAACTTGCAAAAACTCCTTTTTGGGTTGATTTTTCAACAGCCTGACTTGCAATGCTTTTACTGCGTTTGGATTTTGTGGTATTGATGTCCGACACACCTTTGATATACATTTTTGACGCAAGGAAAAGGAAGACTGCAACAAAAATTATATTTGCAAGCAAGTATAAAAGCAGTTGATATACGGATTCGCTTGAGATAGAATCCATCATAAGCGGAATGTGCGGAAAAATAAAGTTCATAACATTTAAAAATCCGTTGTCTGCGCTTGCAAGCGAAGTAACGATTGCGTCGGGATTAAATCCGCTGATGCTTACGAGAGCAACCAATGCGCCGACTATAAGCACGGCAGTGCCGATACCTGTAATTTTATTGAGGAAATCACGATTTTTTACCGAGTGGGTAAAGTACATAAATATAACGGCAATAATTCCGCAGTAAGCAAGAGGAATAATGGGAACGGTAAGTATGCCGATTATTGAAGTTATAACACCTGTAAGCGAAAATCCCTTTGCCGACATAAAGCCTACGCAAGCGCCGAGAATAAGGATAAATTCCATTATGTTTTCCGAAAGCAGGGAATAAGCAAACTTTGCGCTTACGATTTCTCTCGGCTTTAACGGAAGAGGAATGAGATTTTCAATATCGTTTGAAAAATAAAATATATTGATAATTACATTAATTCCGAATACTACGGAAAGGATAGAAATAATATGTAAAATTACTTCCGCACCCTGTGTTGCTCCGCCGTATGTCATTACGCCGAGTGTTAGAGCATAGGTGATTATTCCGACAAGCGCACCTGCCGGTATCATAATAAGAAGTACAACCGCCGTACCCATAATTGTATAAAAATGTTTGGAACGCTTTTTTTCTGCGGAGGTTAGCTCGGTTGTTTTTATAAAGGTTTTTAATAAATTAAAAAAATTACTCATTTTCAGTCAGCTCCAAAAAGATTTGTTCAAGTGATTTGCCTGTGTTCTGACTGCAAAGATTATCGAGAGTGCCGTCATAAAGCGATTTGCCCTTTTTTATTATGATAACCTTGTCGCAGAGTTTTTCGGCAACTTCAAGTATGTGGGTGGAGAAAAATACGCAGTTACCCGCATCTGCGTGTTCACGCATCATAGCTTTCAGTTCAAAAGCACTCTTAGGGTCAAGACCGATGAGCGGTTCGTCAAGAATCCATACATCGGGATTGTGCACAAGTGCGGCGGCAACCATAATTTTCTGACGCATACCGTGCGAGTAGCTTAGCATAGGTGCGCTTAAGCTGTCGGTAAGTCCGAATCTGTCGCAAACTTCGGTAAATCTCTTTTTGCGCACATCTGACGGAACTTTGTAGATGTCACCGATGAAATTGAGAAACTCAATTCCTTTAAGCCTTAAGAACATATCGGGACTGTCGGCAATGTAACCGATACTTTTCTTTGCCTCAAGCGGTTCTTTTTTTATGTCGTGACCGTTGATGCTTATTTCACCGCTGTCACTTGAGAGAATACCTGTAAGCATTTTGATTGTGGTGGTTTTGCCCGAACCGTTCGGCCCGATAAATCCTACAATTTCGCCTTTATTTACAGTAAAAGACAGGTCGTCTACTGCTTTTAAAGTGTTGTTAAATACCTTTGTAACATTATTGAATTTTATCATAATATCAGTCCTTTGTATGAATGTATTTATATAAATATTATAAAATCAGATATAGTCGCTGTCAATTATTTTTGCATTGTTTTTAAAATTTGTTCTGATGCGACATATTTTGAAAAGCTTTTTGTATATGCAAAGTTTGACAACAACAATAACCCCTCCGACAACGCATATTAACAGCGTTGCCGGAGGGGTTATGCTTTTAAGCCTGTAATTGATTTAAAATTTTATTTCTTATTCTTTTTTAGTTTACCGATTACATAAATCAGTACAAAGCCGAGCAGGAAAGCACCTACTACACATTTAAACACAATGCCGAGCACACCGTCAAACATTGCAATTCCCGAAAAACTGTTCATAGCGTACCATACAGTCATAAAGCTGAAAAAACCCCCGATGATGTAGCACAAAGAACCGAGCTTTTTTGCCGATACGAACATATACAGAGCGATTATTGCCCATAATATAAAGTAAAAGGATTTTATGGTTTCCATTTGTTGATCTCCTATAAATCTAATGCATTAATGATTTAAAGTTTAAGGTCGGGAATATACTGCTTTATAATTGAAATTAATCCGACCTTTGGAGTATCTTCGTCGGGTAACTGCGGAAAGTCATATGCCGCATAGTCATTGCCCTCGATAATCGCAGGTCCGTTCTCCGAAATGCATACATCCCAACCGCAATACTTAAATTCGGGTTCTTCCAGTGCCGCATTTTTAACAAGCTCCTTGACCTCTTCGCAGTAAGGAATTTTAAAACCTTTAAATTTTATTCCCGAATACGGGTGTTCGTATGCAATTTCCATATTGGAAGTATGTCCCGGCCCTGTTACCGTACCTGTATCGAGGTCAAAGTGACAGGCAAAACCGCCGTTTTCAAGATTATCTACAAATTTACCGTTATTTCCTGTTTTAAACACCGCATACAAAATATTCGGCTTGCCGTCTACCACAAGTGTGGCAATTCTTAAGCAGTTAATTGAGTGAGGATAAATTTTTGAAACATCGGGGTGTTGTTTTATTGCCTCTTCAAGTACACCGAATTCGTTTTCTTTGTCAAAAACATAATTATAAAATTCTTCGTCACTCTTAAAGTCCGCTTTAACAAGTTTTTCAATGCCTTTGCCGCATTCGCCGAAAGCAGGCTTTGCAATGAAAACATCCCAAGGCTTAATAAATTCGCTGAATTGCTCCAAAGTAATCTTTTCCTCAATTACAAGTACCCGTCTGCCAAGATATTTTGCAAATCTGGTATCAAATAATCTTTTATCGTTAAATATTTCGACACTTGTAAGATCGTTCTGCATTAACATAAAACGCTTGTTTTTAAAGCGTGTCATATACGTTTTGCGTTGGTCTGCAGTCATATTGTAGTATTCAAACAGAACATAGTCATTATATCCCGCTCTGTATTTAAAAAAGCAACCTACCATATCAAAGAAAATGCCGGCTTTGTTTTTGCCGGATTTTGTGTGAACGGTATTTATTGCGCCGGAAAGTTTGCTGAATGTTGCGCCGGAGCAAACTCTGAAAAAGTAACCGATTCTCATAATAACCTCTTTTGTATCTTAGTTGTATCAAAATTACGGCTAATTTAAGCCATTTTGTGTAGTTAAGGGTGTATTTGTCAATATAACTTCCATTATAGTATATTTTGCGCTGAAATGTCAATAATGGTGACGGATTTGTGAAAAGTTTTTGAAAAGTAAAATTTTTCTGATAAAACTCTTGACTTTTGCTGACTTTAAGATTATAGTATAAGCATAAGAGTTAGCACTCACATACAGAGAGTGCTAAAACAACAAAAAACGCAGGCAGAGAGGTGATACCTATGGAGCTTGCGGAAAGAAAGCAAAAAATTCTTTCGGCTGTTGTTGAAAACTTTATAAAGACAGGTGAGCCTGTAGGTTCAAAAACTCTGATAGACGAAACGGATTTAAAAGTTTCATCGGCTACGGTAAGAAATGATATGGCAGACCTCACACAAAAGGGTTATCTTGTTCAGCCGCATACATCGGCAGGCAGAATACCTACTCAGCAGGGCTACAGATACTATGTTGACAATCTTATGAAGATTGTGGCGGTGTCACAGCGGGGCAGAGAACTTGTGGAGGATAAACTTTACAGAAATGCCGAATCACCCGAAAATATTTTAAAATCGGCGGCAGATCTTCTTTCGGAGCTGACAGGACTTACCGCAGTTGCCACAGCACCGAATTCCGCAGAAAGCAGGATTCACAAAATCAGCTTTGTGCAGACGGGTTCGCACACGGCAATGACTGTTGTAATTGCTTCAAACGGCATTATAAAAAATCAGCTTTTCAGATGCGAATTTATAATCACTCCCGAAATCCTTGAAGTGTTTGACAAAGCGCTTAACGAATTGTTTGACGGAGTAAGGCTTTCTTCGATAAATCGTCCGTTTATACAGACGGCAGCGGCAAGATTTGGCGAGTTATCGCTCTTTATGCCAAGTGTGCTTACGGCGATAAAAGATGCGGCAGACAAGGCAAACGAAGTCGGAATCTTTTTGAGCGGTCAGACAAAGCCGTTGTTTATGCAGAATGTAAATTTTCTTGCGGCAAGAAATGTAATTGAACTTCTTTCAAGAAAAGGAGATCTTGCAGGTGTTCTTACAAGCCTGCCGATAGGTACTTCGGTAAGTATAGGTACAGAAAACAGCCGCATAGAACTTGCGTACAGCTCGGTAATTTCTTCAAGCTACAGCGTAAAAGATACACCGTCCGGTACGCTTGCCGTAATAGCTCCGATACGAACGGATTACGGCAGAGTGATTTCGATTATAGAATGTATAAGCGAATGTGTAAGTAAAATAATAAGCGAGCTTATAGAGCATTAATATAGAAAGGAAAGGTAATATGTCAAAGAAAAAAGAAGTGACAAAAGACGAAGCTGTTGTAAACGAGAATACATCCGAACAGACAGCTGAAGCGGTTACGGAAGAGATTGATGAAACCGCCAAAAAAATAGCTGAACTTGAGGAGGAGCTCAACTCACAGAAAGACAAATATCTTCGCCTTTGTGCCGAGTATGACAACTACCGCAAGCGTACAGCAAACGAAAAGCTTTCTATTTATGATGACGCAACAGCAAAGGCGGTTACAGAGCTTTTGCCTGTAGCAGACAGTATTCAGATGGCTATTACAAATTTAAAAGATTGTGACCCCGATATTTTAAAGGGCATTGAGCTTATTTCAAATCAGCTTGCAAAGTCGCTTGAAAAGCTCAAGGTTGAGCCTTTCGGTGCGCAGGGTGAGGAGTTTAATCCGGAAATTCACAACGCAATCTCAAAGATTGACGATGAGAATTTTGAAAAGAACTGTATTTCACAGGTGTTCCAGACAGGTTACAAAATCGGCGATAAAATCATTCGTCATGCAATGGTTCAGGTTGCAAATTGCGACTAAGACCTTTATATAAATAAATCAGTATAAAAGTAAAACAAATATATTCAGGAGGAATTCATTATGGCAAAGACAATAGGTATAGATTTAGGTACAACAAACTCATGTGTAGCAGTTATCGAAGGCGGCGAGCCTGTAGTTATTCCTAACGCCGAGGGCGCAAGAACAACTCCTTCCGTTGTTGCTTTCTCAAAAGACGGCGAGCGTATGGTAGGTCAGGTTGCAAAGCGCCAGGCTATCACAAACCCTGACAAGACAGTTTCTTCTATTAAGAGAGAAATGGGTACATCATATAAAGTATCAATTGACGGCAAGCAGTACACACCGCAGGAAATTTCAGCTATGATTCTTTCAAAGTTAAAGGCAGACGCTGAAGCATACCTCGGCGAAAAGGTAACACAGGCAGTTATTACAGTTCCTGCTTACTTTACAGACGCACAGCGTCAGGCTACTAAGGATGCAGGTAAGATTGCAGGTCTTGATGTAAAGAGAATTATCAACGAGCCTACAGCAGCTGCTCTTTCATACGGTATAGATAAAGAAAAAGACCAGAAGGTTATGGTATATGACCTCGGCGGCGGTACATTCGATGTATCTATCATTGAGATGGGCGACGGTGTTCAGGAAGTTCTTGCTACAGCAGGTAACAACCGCCTCGGTGGTGATGACTTCGATAAGAGAATTATCGACTGGATGGTAACATCATTCAAAAACGAAACAGGTATTGACCTTTCATCAGATAAGGTTGCTATGCAGCGTTTCAAAGAGGCTGCAGAGAAAGCTAAGATAGAGCTTTCGGGCGTTACAACATCTTCAATCAACCTCCCGTTCATTACAGCAGACCAGACAGGTCCTAAGCACCTTGACTTAACACTTACAAGAGCTAAGTTTGACGAACTTACAGCAGACCTTGTAGAGGCTACAATGGGTCCGGTTCGTTCGGCTCTCTCTGATTCAGGTTTACAGATCAGTCAGATTGACAAGGTTCTTATGGTCGGAGGTTCTTCAAGAATTCCTGCTGTACAGGAAGCTGTTAAAAAGCTTATCGGCAAAGAGCCGTTCAAGGGCATTAACCCTGATGAGTGCGTAGCTGTAGGTGCTGCTATTCAGGGCGGCGTTCTCGGCGGCGAGGTAGAGGGACTTCTTCTCCTCGATGTTACACCTCTTTCACTTGGTGTTGAAACAATGGGCGGCGTAATGACAAAGATTATTGAGAGAAACACAACAATTCCTACAAAGAAGAGCCAGATTTTCTCAACTGCCGCTGATAACCAGACACAGGTTGAAATCAATGTTTTACAGGGTGAGCGTGAATTTGCAAGAGATAACAAGCAGCTCGGTTTGTTTGCTCTCACAGGCATTGCTCCCGCTATGCGTGGTATCCCGCAGATTGAAGTAACATTTGATATTGATGCAAACGGTATTGTTAATGTATCTGCAAAAGACCTCGGTACAGGCAAGGAGCAGAAGATTCAGATTCAGAACTCAACCTCAATGAGCAAGGAAGATATCGACAAGGCTGTTAAGGAAGCAGAGCAGTACGCCGCAGAAGATAAGAAGCACCGTGAAGAGGTTGACGCTAAGAACGAAGCAGAGAACCTTGTATATCAGGCTGAAAAGCTCGTAAACGAGAGCGGCGACAAGATTTCAGAGGACGAAAAGAATACAATCAATACAAAGTGTGCTGCAGTTAAGGACGCTATCGCTAAGAACGACAAGTCTATGATTGACGCTGCTAAGGAGGATTTACAGAAAGCTGTTTACGAAGTTTCCGCAAAACTTTATCAGCAGGCAAATCCGCAGGGTGCACAGGGTGCGGCTCCGCAGGGTGACCCACAGCAGGGCACACAGGGCGGCTCAAACGGTGACCCTAACGTATATGATGCCGATTTTAAGGATGTTGACGGCAACTGATTAAAAACGGCAGCCTATAAATAGATTTACACAATGATTGACTTCATTTGTTTTTCCTGTTAAAATTTGTTAAAGGGGCTGTTTTTTGCAACGGCTCCTTTAGCACTGTATGGATTTTTGACAGCGTATACAGCGTATATAGATAACCTTTATACAGCTGATAACAAGTTATTAAAAGGTGAGAATGATGGCAGATAAAAGAGATTATTACGAGGTGCTTGGCGTTTCTAAGGGAGCAAGCGAAGATGAAATTAAAAAGGCTTACCGTCAGAGCGCTAAAAAGTACCACCCTGACCTCCATCCGGGAGATAAGGAATGTGAAGAAAAATTCAAAGAAGTCAACGAGGCTTACGAGGTACTTTCAGATAAAGATAAAAAAGCCCGCTATGACCAGTACGGTCACGCAGGCGTAGACCCTAACTTCGGTGCGGGCGGCGCAGGCGGTTACGGTGCATACGGTCAGGGCATTGATATAGATGATATTTTTTCAAGCTTTTTCGGCGGATTCGGAGGCAGACGCTCCAATAATCCTAATGCTCCGAGCCGAGGCAGCGATGTTGAGGCAAGCATTTATATTTCATTTGAAGAGGCTGCAAAGGGCTGTAAAAAGACCGTAAGCTACGATTGCGTTTCTTCTTGTGACGAATGTCACGGTACGGGCGCAAAACCCGGTACTCAGCCTAAGACCTGCTCTGTGTGCGGAGGCTCGGGCAGAGTTACAATCAGCCAGCGTTCACCTTTCGGAGTTGTTCAGACACAGCGTGCCTGTGACGCTTGTCACGGTAAAGGCAAGATTATTGACAGTCCTTGCCCTAAGTGCGGCGGTTCGGGCAGAAAGCGCAGGACTAAAACTGTTGATATTACAGTTCCGGCAGGCATTAAAGACCAGCAGATTCTTAATGTCGGCGGCAGAGGCAACGCAGGTTACAACGGCGGCCCGTCGGGTGACCTTCATGTATATGTAAATGTTCAGCCGCATCCTGTATTTGAACGCAGAGGAGATGATGTATGGTGCAATCTTCCTCTCACATTTGCACAGGCTGCTCTCGGCGCAGAGGTGGTTGTTCCTACTCTCGACGGCAAGGTTTCGTATCAGGTTCACGAGGGTACACAGCCGGGCGATGTATTTAAGCTTAAGGGCAAAGGCATTCAGCGTCTTAACGGCAGAGGAAAAGGCGACCAGTATGTGCGTGTAACCATTGAAGTTCCGAAGAATCTTAACGCTAAGCAGAAAAATCTTATAAAAGAATTTGAGAATGTTACAAACGAAAAGAACTACGCACAGCGCAACAGCTTTTTTGAGAAAATAAAGAGAATGTTCAACGAATAATTCTGATAATAGTATATAAAGGGGCTTAACAAATGGAGTCTTGGACAGAAATAAAAATTGCGGTAAACGCAAAGGATATAGACAGGGCAGGCGACATTGCGAATGTTGTAGTGCCTTACGGAATTTATATTGAGGACTACACTGCTCTTGAGCAGGAAGTGCAGGAGATTGCACACATTGACCTTATAGATGAGGATTTGCTCAAGAAAGACAGGAGCGTTGCCTATGTTCATATTTACCTTGAGCCTGATGTTTCTCCGAACGAGGCTGTAGCCTTTTTGTCCGAAAGGTATAATGCAGAGGGCATTGAACATAAAATTGAATTGCTCGACTGTGCCGAAGAGGATTGGAGAAACAATTGGAAAAAGTATTTTAATCCGATTGCCGTTGGAGAAAAGCTCCTTATTCGCCCGAGTTGGAGAGATGATTACGATCCGCAGGGCAGAATAGTTTTGAATATTGACCCGGGTCTTGCGTTTGGCACAGGCAGTCACGAAACCACAAGACTTTGCCTTGAAATGTGCGAAAAGTATATGAAAAAAGGCGACAAAGTGCTTGATGTGGGTTGTGGCAGCGGTGTGCTCGGTATTGCGTCTTTGCTTATGGGTGCAGAAAGTGCCGTAGGAGTTGACATTGATGATGTTGCAGTAAGAACCGCAAAAGAAAATGCCGAAATTAACAATGTGGCTGACCGCTTTACTGCAATCTGCGGCAGCTTTACAGATAAAGTAACAGGTAAGTATGACATTGTACTTGCAAATATTGTAGCAGACGCAATTATGTTTCTTTCAAAAGGTGTAAAAGACTTTATGAAAGACGATGCGGTTTATATTATGAGCGGTATTATTGATACCCGTGCCGAAGAGGTAAAGGAATCAATCGGCAAGGATTTTGACATTATAGAAGAACACCTTGAAAAAGGTTGGGTGTGCCTTGCCGCAAAAGCAAAAAAATAAGGTAATAAATGTGCTGTATAGTGCGATATTTACTGAACATTTGTCATAAAACTGTCACAATAGTGTGATAAAATCTAAATAATTTTGATGCTCGGAGGCACGATTATGAAAAAACCAAATAAAAAGAATACAGTAAATCTGTTTTTCTCTGCATTCCTTATTCTTGCGTTTGTAGTATGCGCACACTTTTTCTCTAATTTTGCACTTGGACAGAATCAGGTGCTTTCAAATGTAATTCAGTTGTTTGTTTACACAGTGTTCGGTCTGCTTTTGTTCTACGCAACAAGAGTCGGCGACGGAAAGCCTGTAAAGCGTTTTTCACCGATTACATTAATAATTATGGTATTGCCTGCGCTTTACATAATGATTGCAAGCATAGCAAGCGGTATGCCGCTCCACAGCGCATTTGTTATAAATGACAGTTCAATCAGCATTGTAACAACACTTGCAGCCGTTGTATTCGGTTACGGTATTCCATACACATTCTTAAGCGGTTTTGAAATTGCCGAGGAAGAGAACGAAAGCGAGAAAAAATTCGTTGAGGGCGGTATTGAAGCTGACATTCAGGATGTTGAAAATGAAGAAGAATCAGAGGAAACTTCCGAAAATGCCGAAGAAACCGAAACAAGCGAAGAAAACACAGAAGAATAATTTGTTTTACTTATTAATTTGACAGCGACTTGACAAAATCGAGCCGCTGTTTTATTATTTAAGCGGTGCCTTATACGGTTATTTAAGAATTAAAGGCTTTTTATCATAAGTTTGGGTAATTTACGGTTTAGCGGAATACATCAGCCAAGTAATTATAAAAGTTTGGTAACCTTTAAAAAGGCTTGACCTGAATTTTTAAATTATTACACTAAACCGTGAGCCAAACAATAATTTATTATTGTTACCCCAACATTTAAAACCGAATTAAAGAGGGTGAATTTATGGACGAAAAGGATAAGTTTGACGGAACAGAAAAAATTGAAGAGGAAGAAGAAAAAGTATATATTGCCCGCCACGCAAAAAAAGACGAAGAGGACAGATTTGCGGATATTGAAAATTTTGATGTTGATAATACCGAAACTGTTGAAAATAAAGAAGTTGTAAAAAATTCAAACGATGTACCGAATAATGAGCCTGCCATAGACAGCGCAGAGAATTTTGATGTTCACAGCGATAATTACGGCGATGATTTTGACTGTCAATCGATAGCAAGCAAAAATCATATACCGTCGGATAATCCGAAAAAAAGCAACAGAGATTACGGTGACGGTTTTGACGCTCAAACGGGTGAGGACAGACACGAATTTAAGCGCAGACAACCGAATAATGACGACTATTATGAGAATAATGCAGATACGGACGATTATTTGGGAAAGCCGAAAAAGCAGAAAAAAGCGAAAAAACAAAAGCAGAAAAACAGTAAGGCGGCTATGGTATGCGTAGTGGTAGCCGTTGCGGTTATAGTAGTATGTGTGCTTGCTTTTGTGCTTTCAAAATGTTCGTTTGACAATAAAAAATCGACGGTGACAACTGCACCTACCACGAAAGCGACTGTTGCCACAACTCAAGAGCCGACAACCGAGCATAACGAGCCTGAAACCGAATCGGAGTATGTTCCCGATTACACGGAGTCTGTGGAGGAAACCACAGAACAGTCTTACACAGAGGAGTACACCGAGCCGGAAACAGAGCCTTACACAGAAGAATATACCGAACCCGAAACTTACGAATCTACCCCGGATACAGAACCTGTAACGGAGTATGTTCCCGACGAAACAACACAAATTGTATAAAATGGAGATGTAAAAAATATGGGATGTAGTCATGATTGTTCATCTTGCAGCTCTGACTGCAAGTCAAAAAATTCGGAAAGTTTGCGTGAAAGCCTTAATCAATACAGCAGTGTAAAGAAAGTAATTGCCGTAGTATCTGGCAAGGGCGGAGTAGGCAAAAGCCTTGTTACTTCAACTCTTGCGGTAACTTTCAATCGTCTTGGTAAAAAAACGGCTATTCTTGACGCAGATATTACAGGCCCGTCAATTCCAAAGGCTTTTGGCATTAACGAAAGAGCAAAGGGCAACGAATACGGAATTATTCCTGTTACAACCGAAACGGGAATTGATATTATGTCAGTAAACCTTTTGCTTGAAAATCCGACCGACCCTGTTGTATGGCGTTCACCTGTCATTACAGGCACGGTAAAGCAGTTTTGGAAAGATGTTATCTGGGAAAACGAGGACTATATGTTTGTTGATATGCCTCCGGGAACAGGAGATGTTCCGCTTACCGTATTCCAGAGTTTGCCGATTGACGGAATCATTGTAGTTGCATCTCCGCAGGAGCTCGTTTCCATGATTGTCGAAAAGGCGGTAAAAATGGCAAATATGATGAATGTGCCGATTCTCGGTCTTGTTGAGAATATGAGTTATTTTGTATGTCCCGATTGCGGCAAAAAGCATAATATTTTCGGTGAAAGCCATATTGATGAAATTGCCGAGCGTTACAATACAAAGGTACTTGCAAAGCTCCCTATTGACAGCGACCTTGCCAAGTGTGTCGACGATGGCAGAGTAGAACTCTTTGAGGGCAACTACCTTGATGATGCCGCACAGGAAATCGAAAAAGCACTTGCGTGAATAATAAGTTATGACTTTGCGCAAATTTAAGATAAAATCTTATAATCGTTTTACGAAATGTTTTTCTGAAACATAATTTTAAAGCTAAGGCTCTTCTGAACGGAGAGCCTTTTGTTATGCACTTTAGTTAAATAAATTGTAATTTTATGCTTTATTATATCCAAAAATATGCTTGTATTTATATGTATTAAAATGGTATAATTATGCTGTTCTATGGAATGTAATTGATATGAAATTTGGAGGAACAGAAAAATGCACAGATGTCCGGATTGCGGAGAAAGATTTGAGGGTAATATATGTACCTTTTGCGGCAGACCCGTACCGCAAGAAGAATTAGAACAGGAAAAAGCCGTTCAGGAAAAATCCGACGAACAGGAAAATATAAATAATTCTGAAGAAGTGTCGAAATCTGCAGTTGAAAATACTGCTTTAAACAGTGCCGGTGTTCAGCCTGTAAACGAATACGCACAAAACGGTTACAGCACGCAGTCTGTAAACGACTATGCTCAAAAAAATTACAATTCACAGCATAGTTACGGAAACCCTAATTACAACAACAGCGCAATGCCGAGCGGTTATACTAATCAAAATCAGCCGTTTTCGGATGTTGTAAATACCCGTGAAAAGAAAAAATCAAAAACAGCTCGCATAGTTGTTCCTGTTGTTGTAAGTGTATTGATTATCAGCCTTTGTGTTGTCGGATATACCGTCATAATGAATGTAATCAAAAATAATAAATTTAATAAGGGAATAGGTGAGTTTACGGGTGCGGATGACTCTGCTGCCGTTTCGTCCGTGAGTATGGATTTGGACGAAAACTCGTATTGCTTTTACACTGAAAACGATGACGGAACTGTTACAGTCACAGGTATTGACACCGTGGATTACTACAATGATTTTAAGGATGAAGTTGTAGATGATACTTACAATTTTTATTTTAATATTCCGAGTGAAATTAACGGCAAAACCGTAACTGCTATCGGAAAAATCAATCCGACCAATCCTCTTTCCTCGGGTACTCTCCATATTTATATTACAGTACCCGGTACAGTAAAGACAATACAGAGCGATACTTTTAAACTGTCGGAACATGTGCGTGAAATTACCTTTGAAGACGGTGTTGAAACTCTTGAGCCTGACGCTATTGTGGATTGCTATTCGCTTGATAGGGTTAATATTCCGGAATCGGTGACCGTTATAGGAGAGCATGCGGTAGGCTTTTTTATTGCGGGAGATACATTTTCAGAGCCTGTCGGCAAAAGAGAATATACCCGTTCTCCGCTTACTCACATATACGCTAAAGAAGGCTCGGCTGCCGACAGATACGCTAAGGATAACGATTTGTATATTGAATATAACTGATGCTTTGGTTAATCGTGAGCGTTTAAATTCTAAAGGCTTTTATCGAAGGTTGAGATAATTGCTCAGATGAAATTATGTAAAATAATAAACTTAAGGTTCTCTGCTGCGGAGAACCTTTTTGTTATGAAATTATAAAAATATACAATATATTGCTTTTTTATATGTAAATAAAAGCAATTGATTTTTGCATAAACAAAATGGTATAATTATGCAATAGTATGGCAAATATATTTTGCTTATTTAAGGAGAGGTATAGTAAATGAAATGTCCTAATTGCGGAAATGAAATCACAGGTAAGTTTTGCACAAGCTGCGGCACACCCGCTCCTGTCGAAGAGCCTGTAAAAGAGCAGGAAACTCAAACACAGCCTGCACAGTCGGATAATTTTGCGGCAAACAATTATAATTCCGAACCTGCACAGCAGAATGTTGCTGACAACAATTCACAGCCAAACAGCTTCGGTGCGGATAATTACAACACACAGCCAAACAATTTCGGTTCGGACGCATATAATTCACCTTCGGGTTTTGGTGCCGACGCAAACAATGCACAGCCTGCACCACAGCCGTATCAGTATAATTCATCTGCTAATCAGCCAAACGGTATGCCTGTAAATAACGGTTACACAGGTCAGCAGTTTACAAATGTTCCTAACAACAATATGCCTAATCAGCCTAAAAAGGGTATGAGCGGCGGTAAGATTGCGGCTATTGTAATCAGCGTTATTCTCGGTATCATAATTATTCTTGCTGTTGTTGTCGGTGTTGTAGCCTGCAACGCTTTTAAGACTGTCGGTTCGGTTATTGGTGGCGTTAAGGAAGGCGTAAGCATATTTGTAGAAGATAATGAAAGCAAATACAACAGTGACAGCAGCGCTGAGAGCAGTGAAAGAAATTATGACAGTGCAAGCCAATTTTACTATCAGGAGATTAACGACGGCAGCGAAATTGAAATCACAGGCTATAATTATATGGACACATTTGACGAAACATTTACCGATAAGAATTTTGAAATCAGAGTTCCGAACGAAATTAACGGCAAGCCTGTAACAAGCGTTTATGAGATATATGTTTATAATTATTCGAATATCGACACCGATGATTTGAATATGAAGCTTATAATCCCCGGCTCTGTTAAGAATATTGAGAGCTATGCTTTGTGGGGCTTAGAGGGCGTAACCGAAATTGTTTTTGAAGATGGTGTTGAAAGCATTGGAGACTATGCTGTTTATAACTGCAAGTATCTTAAAAAGATTACAATTCCGGAGTCTGTAACATATATCGACGATGTCGGTGTCGGATATTTAGATTCAAATGAAGAAAATGTTATTTCAAAAGACCTTGTTATTGTAGCAAAGAAAGGCTCAGCAGCCGAAAAATACGCTCAGGATAACGGCTTTAAGGTTGAGAATAACTGATTTGGCAAAGCTAAAAATTGATAACCTTTTATATAAAACTGCTCTCTGATTTGTCGGAGGGCAGTTTTTGCGGTATATGCAGAAAAATTTGGGGTAAAATAGTATCTGCTGCGGCACAAATTTAAAAAACTCAAGTAAAAATGCCGTAAAATCGGGATAAAAACGCTTGACAAAACGATATTTGTTGAGTTATAATACTAAATTGCAGAGCAATGTGTAATTGCACCTTGTTCGGCATTTCGGCCCTGCTTGACAGGGCGGTTAATCAATTTCTTAATATTTTGGAAAGGAGGAAAAATATGCCTACATTTAACCAGTTGGTAAGAAAGGGCAGAGAGGTTTCCGAAAAGAAAGCTAAGGCTCCTGCACTCTTAAAGGGTTGGAACTCTAAGAAGCGTGTTGCTATCAACCAG
>OHAV01000370.1_pt1 | contig 19863 bp, 18 predicted proteins | sample 1577271 | NCBI WGS metagenome assembly OHAV01 (sample SAMEA3879537, study PRJEB24766) | human gut metagenome | biome: human-associated habitat; feature: feces | place: USA | collected 1985/1987 | reverse complement strand
CGGCATCCCCAACTTCAAGCTGCACAAGCCCATCATCGACCGCCGTATCCGGGTGATGGAAGAAGAAGGCATCCACTTCAAAATGAACAACGATGTGGATGTGCGGCAACTCCCCGAAGGTTTTGACGCCTACTGCATCTGCACCGGAGCTCCGACCGCCCGTGACCTCCCTGTCCCCGGACGCGAACTGAAAGGCATCCACCCGGCACTGGACATGCTGGCGCAACAAAACCGTATCCTTGCCGGCATGACGTTCCCGAAAGAACAACTGGTTACTGCCAAAGGGAAAAAAGTACTGGTCATCGGCGGAGGGGATACCGGCAGCGACTGCATAGGGACCAGCAACCGGCAGGGTGCCCTAAGCGTCACCCAAATAGAAATCATGCCCCAGCCGCCCGTAGGACAGAATCCTGCCACTCCATGGCCCCAATTCCCCGTCGTACTGAAAACCACCTCTTCTCACGAAGAAGGGTGCAGCCGCCTATGGTCTCTCGCCACCCGTAAGTTTTTAGGCAAAAACGGTAAAGTGTGCGGTGTGGAAGTGGAACAGGTGGAATGGACTCCCGATCCCGACGGCGGCCGCCCTGTCATGAAGCCCACCGGAAAGGTGGAAGTGATTGAAGCCGACCTGGTTCTTCTGGCAATGGGATTCCTAAAGCCCGAACATCCCCAATTCGCCGAAAACGTATTCGTAGCCGGCGATGCGGCAAGCGGAGCCAGCCTAGTGGTACGCGCCATTGCCAGCGGACGGAAAGCGGCAACGGACATAGACAGTTATCTCAATAAATAAATCAACAAATACAATTATGTGTGGAATCGTAGGAATATTCAAGATAAAGCAACAAACGCAAGAGTTGCGTCAGAAGGCATTGAAAATGTCACAAAAGCTCCGCCATCGCGGGCCGGACTGGAACGGTATCTACGTAGGCGGCTCTGCCATCCTGGCCCATGAACGCCTCTCCATCGTAGACCCTCAAAGCGGAGGGCAGCCCCTATACAGTCCCGACCGTAAACAAATCCTTGCCGTGAACGGAGAAATCTACAACCATCGGGATATCCGTGCAAAGTACGCCGGAAAGTATGATTTCCAGACCGGAAGCGACTGCGAAGTCATCCTTGCCCTTTACAAAGACAAAGGCATCCGCTTCCTCGAAGAGCTGAACGGCATCTTCGCCTTCGCCCTCTATGATGAAGAAACGGACGATTACCTCATCGCCCGCGACCCCATCGGCGTAATCCCCCTTTATATAGGACGCGACAAAGACGGACACATCTACTTCGGCAGTGAGCTGAAAGCCCTTGAGGGTTTCTGCGACGAGTACGAGCCTTTCCTTCCCGGCCACTACTACCGTGGGCGCGAGGGCAAGATGCACCGCTGGTACACCCGCGACTGGATGGACTATGCCGCTGTGAAGGACAACTACACTCCTGCCGCCGAACGTAATGCCGCGCCGGCTTCGATAGGCCGGACAGCCTACAGCACACAAGTCACGGCTGTGCACGACGCACTTGAAGCCGCCGTACAGCGCCAGTTGATGTCCGACGTCCCCTACGGTGTCCTGCTCAGTGGCGGACTCGATTCTTCCGTCATCTCTGCCATCGCCAAGAAATATGCCGCCAAACGCATCGAGACAGACAACAAGGCAGATGCCTGGTGGCCGCAGCTCCATTCCTTCGCCGTCGGCTTGAAGGGTGCTCCCGACTTGATTAAAGCCCGCGAAGTGGCCCGTCATATCGGTACCGTGCATCACGAGATAAACTATACCGTTCAGGAAGGCCTCGATGCTGTCCGCGACGTCATCTATTTCATTGAGACTTACGACATAACCACTGTCCGCGCCTCCACCCCCATGTATCTGCTGGCACGTGTCATCAAAAGCATGGGCATCAAGATGGTACTCAGCGGCGAAGGTGCAGACGAGGTGTTCGGCGGTTACCTTTACTTCCACAAGGCGCCCACACCGCAAGCCTTTCACGAAGAAACCGTGCGCAAGCTCTCCAAACTGCATCTGTACGACTGCCTCCGTGCCAACAAAAGCCTTGCAGCCTGGGGAGTGGAAGGACGTGTCCCCTTCCTCGACAAAGAATTCCTGGATGTTGCCATGCGCATCAATCCGGCAGTCAAGATGTGCCCCGGCAAGGAGATAGAAAAGAAAGTAGTCCGCGAAGCCTTTGCCGACATACTCCCCCAGAGCGTTGCCTGGCGGCAGAAAGAACAGTTCTCCGACGGTGTGGGCTACAGTTGGATTGATACGCTGAAAGCCGTCACTGCCGCTGCCGTCAGCGACGAACAGATGGCACATGCCGCCGAACGCTTCCCGATACATACCCCGCAAAATAAGGAAGAGTATTACTATCGCACCATCTTCGAAGAGCATTTCCCCAGTGAAAGCGCAGCCCGGAGTGTTCCCAGCGTACCCAGTGTGGCATGCTCCACCGCCGAAGCGCTGGCATGGGACGCCTCTTTCCAAGGAAAGAACGACCCCAGCGGACGAGCAGTAGCGGGGGTACACGAAGAAGCATACAAGGATTAAAAAAAGAGCTGCCGACAGATTTCCTGCCAGCAGCTCTTCTCATTTTTTATTTATCAAATCCTATCGGACTAAAACATCATTGTCTGTCCGCCAATCACACCTGCCACAGCACTCGCTACGGCAATAATAAGTTTCAAAATCACATTCCACGTTTTCTTCATAAAGATTATCCATTATCTGATTAATAATTCATAGCTACTGTTATCCCAGTGGATTCTCACCTTGGTCTCCATCCGAATCCGAACCTCCTCCTTCCGAACCGGAGCCGCCATCTGTAGAAGTCTTCCCCTTAAGATAATCATCCAAACTCACCAAATCCAGCCTTTCTCCAGCACGGGTAGCAGCCTTCGATATCTTCAGTTCCCTATTCGCCTGAAAACAGATACGGACGCTCTCCACACTCTTGGCTGTCACGTCATAAGCCTTTTCCTCACCTTTCGATTTGGCTGCCAGTATAAAGACACCCAGCCCGGCTATATTAACCGTCTTTCCTTCCAGCAACTGCTCTTTCAGCTTTTCCACAAAGTTCTGCATCGTACTCTTGATGTCACCGATAGACAGAGAAGAGCGGTCCTGCATCTTCTGTGCAATAAACGCCAAATCCACGCTTTGCCCCAATGTTACCAACTGCGGATAATACTTCTTGGGAGAGTTTTCAACCCTGGGGTCCGACGGTCTCTCCACCGTCCTGAAAATTACACTCATACTTTTTTTCTTTAGAGATTTAAATTCGTTTTCCTATTCACACGTTTCGTTGATCAACGATGCAAAGGTGAGGATTAAAAACTATGTAACCAAAGAAAAAAGGTGCTTGGGAGTAGTTTTTCTGAGAAAAGTGATAAAGTATTAATTATAAGATAATTGATGCAGAACAAAGAATCTCTTCATGAAACAGATATAAATAAGACTGAGCAAAAGAATAACACATAGCAGATACCAGTAACCATAATTCAAACATATTATATATCCTACGATTATAGCAGTTTGTACCCCCATGTAAATAGAAGAAACTATCACATGAGGAACTTTAAGCTCATTCGCCATAATCTGATACATATGCTTACGATGCGGCAAGCCGATATTCTCATGAAGCATCAGGCGATGAATAATGGTCAATACACTATCCACTCCATAAACAGCCAATAGAACCATCCAACTGAAATCTCCGGTACGGATGACCAGTTTCCCTATCAAGAAGAGAACGATGAAGGCAATACTTACCGCACCTACATCGCCCGCAAAGCATTTCGCCTTCTTGCGGAAATTGAAAAAGCAAAAGACAAGCACGGAACAGATAACCGTATAAATAAAATCCTTCTCAACAAAAGGAATGATTTCCTGATTGATATAAGCCAATGCAGCCAATACCACCAAAGAATAACCTCCTGTTATGCCGTTTATCCCGTCCATAAAATTATACGCATTGATAATTCCCGTACAAACTATCAACGCCAAAACAAGCCACCACCAGGATAAAGAGAAGAGTCCCCATTGATAAAACATTAACGCCATTGCCGAAAAATGAAAAAGCAACCGTATCAACTGACCGGTAGATTTCACATCATCTACAAAGCTGATGAAAGTTACCAGCGTTAAAGCCAGCATAAAACAAGGATATTCCCAACCACTTGTCAAGAAACAAGCCAACGCACCGAAATAGAAAATGATGCCGCCACCTCTTAGAGTGATACGTGTATGCGAACTGCGTTCGTTCGGTTTGTCGATGATGTTACACCTATCAGCTATCTTAAAATAAAAAAGTTCTGCTACGAATAGCAAAACTAAAACGATTAGGTAATACATAAATACGAATTTACTCTATTGTAAGCGATCCATACATCGTACCCACTATTTATTAGGCAGTTACGTCCATATGAATTCTATAAAAAATTAAATTTATACTGATTTGAATTTGAGTATTTATTTCATTAATATTTATATTTGAAAATTAGTTAATACATCCATTGGCTCCCAATTCAACTCTTTACGAGCCTTATCATTTGAAAATGTAAGGCTTTTGGTCATTTTCTCAAGTTTATTGCTATTAATTGGAGCTTTGTTACCAAACAAATCACCGATCTTTGCCATACACCATGCTACCCAATAAGGAATATTCAATGGTTTCCCTTTACCAAGCTGCTTTGCGACTGATACAGAAAGCTCACCAAAAGACGACTGTTTTGTATCACATACATTGTATACCCCACCTTTTTCTTCCAATAATGGTACTAAGTTTGCAATATCTTCAGCCATCAAGATACTCTTTATTACTTTTCCACCAGCAATATTCATATAGAAGCCCTTCTTAATACCATTTACCATAGCACCCAAATTACCTGGAGCACCTTTACCTGCAAGAAGTGAAGGACGAAGGATTCCGAGAATAACATTATGCATCTTACACCATTTAGTCAAATATTCCTCGGCCAAAATCTTACTTTTAGCATATGGAGTATCACCATCCAGTGAATGTTCTTCGGTGATCAGTTCACCAAATTCACAACCATATACGGCCACAGTACTAATAAAAACAAGAGCCTTAGGTGTACCCACCTTTTCTAGTGCATTACACAAATGAATTGTACCGATATAGTTTATATCAAAGAATAGCTGTTTCTCAGCTTCAGTTTTAGGCACCACATGAGCCTTACCACAAGCATGTAACACTACATCATAATGATGGGGTAAATCAGGTACATCTTTAGCCAAATTAGCTTTTATATCATCATGTGGAGTAATACCACATGTGGTAACATTATACATTTTATCCAGAACTGGCCCTATGTTCTTACCCAAGAACCCTGTACCACCCGTAAATAATAATTCTTCCATTTACTTTTCAAACAATTTCACCAAACACATCTCAGTAGCATGCCCTCCCAAATGTATCAGTTTTTCTTTAATCATTATACGAGTCTTTTCACACTCTTTTTCGTAATCCATATTCTTGATATATTTCAACACATCATCTTCAGTTCTCAATATCCCACTTGGCATATCTTTATCGAAATCCAGATAAAGCCCCCTTTCATCGCGATACTGTTCATAATCGTAAGTAAAGCAGAGAACCGGACGTTCTAAAATAGCATAGTCAGACATTGATGCGGAATAGTCAGATATAAGAATATCCGCAACTTTGAATAAATCGTTCACATTAGGATATGCTGAATAATCACGAATAGTATCATTAAATTCAAGCCCCAATAATTGATTAGTATAAGCATGCATACGGAAAAGAATTATATAATTATCTTTTAACTCTGTTTCCCATTTCTTTGTATTAATAGGTGGTTTGATAGCACAAGTCTTCCCGTTATCTGTACTCTCACGCCATGTTGGTGCATACAATATTATCTTTTTGTCTCGTGGCAATCCCAACTTATCTTTAAGACTGCCTATTTCATTAGGAGTTACATGATAAAGTTCATCATTACGAGGAAGTCCGGTTGGTATCATTGCATCTTCTCGAGTCCTGAAAGCATTCATATATATTTTTTTTTCATACTCGCTGGCGTAGCAAAAATAATCTACACTGCTAAAGTCAAAATCCTTTCTAACACCAGCATCATTACCTATATGCTTAAATGCAGTCCCATGCCATGTATTGAGATACCGACATTTTCTCTTCTTGTAGTGAAGACTTCGTTCTATATTTACGCATGTCACCCAATATTTTGCTTTCAAAGTATATTTAAAGTACTTAGGAGTATCAGATTTTACTTTGATTGGATTCCCCGGGATATCTACATTCTCCGGATCTTCAAGAGCCCACACACACTTATATCGACCAAACTTTTCCGGATGAGCTAACATATATTCGTAAAGAGTACGAGGACTATCATTATACCTTCTTGTGTGTCCACTGAAAATTACCATCTCATCATCCAAAGGTATAAAATATCCCCATACTTTCATAAAAGAACTAGCCATCCAATTAAATATACGATTTATAGCATAATTATGCTTTAATATATAGTCTAATCTTGCACGGAAACCATGCATTTTTTGTTCCGCCATATCGAATTACTTATAGTTATACCCACCATTCACTTCGATTAAACTACCATTTACAAAAGGATTGTCAATACAAAAACGGAATGCATCTACAATCTCATCAATAGTAGCAAAACGATGTATGGCTGTTTTCTTGTAAATATTCTGTTTGATATCTTCTGGCTTTTCCTTTTGCCAAGGAGTTTCCACAAATCCAGGAACAACAGTGTTAATCGTAGTTCCTGTACCTTCAAATTCCTTCACAAGATTCTTGCAAAGAGCGTGAACCGCAGACTTGGTAACCCCATAAGCCAACACCATTGCATGAGGGTCAACTCCCATTTGTGAACCAGTAAAAAGAATACGGCTTCCTGGAGGAATGATTGGAAAAAATTCACGACACATAATATAATGAGAATTTACAGCTACTTCCATCATCGCATCCCAATCTTTATCCTCGTACTCCGTGAAAGACTTACGAATAGATATACCCGCATTGCAGTGCAAACAATCTAAATGGTCAGTCTTACTCTTTACATAATCAATAAACTTATACACCTCTGTTCGATTTGTCTGGTCGATTTTAAGAGCTTCAAAGTTTTCAATTTTCTCTGTAAAATCAGAACCTACGTAAGTTGCAAATACATAATATCCTTTACTAAGGAGCATTTTGGCGACTCCCAATCCCATCCCAGAAGTACCACCAGTCACTACTGCATATTTCATTGTCATATCTCCTTATAATTTTCTCTTAGATTAAACTTCTCAATTATCTCAGCAACAGTCACACTATCCCTCCTACGAAGCTTATACGAACTCTTACGATGGTTCACAATCATTGACATGAATTCCTGTATTTCATAACGGAGACCATCACCGTCATAGCTATAGAAAAACTTCTTGTTCTTAGCCTGATCCTCATAACGAACCTCAAAGAAAGAAGTCAACCACCATGGAGCAGGAACATACACATAACCCTTGGTTCCCGAAATCACCATGTTGCCCTCTGTCTTCACACCGATACCCAATGTTGCAGAGGATGTAGCATGTGGATAATTCAATACAACCTTCGTATATACATCTACCCCATTTTCAACCTTTGAATGGAAATCAAAATCAGAGTACTCTTTTCCGAGAAGTTTAATAATTGCCATCAAAGCAAGAGGAGCATGCTCATTCATAGCTCCACCCGCCTGGACTACATCCAATTCACGAGTAGGTGCAGAAACCATTTTGGAGAGAGAAGTCTTCACATCTACTACATCTCCAATCACACCACTCTTCACGAGAGTCACAAGATGATTGAATGAAGGACAAAAAGCAGTTTTGCTGGCCTCAAGGAGCACAAGATTATTAATTTCAGCATAATCATAAAGTTCATAAGCCTGAGCAGCAGACAACATGAAAGGGATTTCACAGAGTACATGCTTACCTGCATAAAGCGACTGCTTTGTGTAATCGTAATGAGTCAAATGTGGAGATGCTACATACACAGCATCGACATTTTCTAAAAACTCCTCATACTTATCAAAATAAGCCTTCACTCCAAATTGTGCAGCAAATGCATCAGCACTCTCCTTATTCGGATCAAAGACCGCAGTCGCTTTTACGCTATTAACCACCTTTGTCTCAGGTACAAATCGTCTTGCAATACGTCCAGAGCCAACGATACCAATACGATAGACCTCCTCGGTCTGCTCACGAAGCATAGTAGAAGATATGCCTTCGGTTCTAGGAAGATAGATCACCTTGCAATACTCATTTAAATAATCAAACTTCCCTACCCAATCTGAACCAATAGCAAAAATATCCACATTATAACGCTGAATATCGTCAATCTTCTGCCCAAGATAATCCTCAATGATTACCTCATCAGCATATCCAGTCGCCTTAACTGCTTCTACACGTTCCAATACATTGTTGCGCACGTTTAGTTTACCTCGCCCTCTGTCGAAACTGTCGCTGGTAACACCTACTATTAGATAATCTCCAAGTTCCTTTGCACGATGGAGAAGATTGAGATGCCCCTCATGAAGAAGGTCATATGTACCGTATGTAATTACTTTTTTCATTTTCCCCAATTTCCCATTTCCACATATAAGTCATTATAGAGTTTTGTATTTACTGTTCTTGAATAATATGCCTTTCCATAAGACTGTGCGTTATTAGCAAAGTGTTCAATAAGGGTTCTATTGTTATAGAGTTTGAGGATAGCAGCAGTTACTGCATCTGAATCAAGATTAGATGCTGAAATCCCCATATCCTCACGCTCAAACATCTTATAGTAATCCGACCATTCATCTACTGAATTGACAATCACACGACGACAAGACATTAAAAGTCCAGCCTTACTTGGAACTGAATTTCCAATAATATCTCGTTTCAATGGGATAAAACAAATAGAACAAGCACTATATACGTGTGGTACCATAGGTTGAGGTTCTAACGGATAGAACACAATATTATCAAGTCTCCGCTCCTTTGCCTCCGCAATGAACTGATCATACTGGCTGCCAAAACCTATCATTTGAAATATAACATCCTTATATTCTTTCAAGTTCTCAGCTACCTTGAGTACCATTTTATAGTCAAAGACAAACCCCATGGTTCCGGCATACTGTACATAAAATATATCCGGACTCATATTATACTTCTTAACAAATTCATTCTCCTCCCAAGGAATTTCTTTAACAAAACTATCATCATACCAATTTACAATCACTCGCACCTTATTTTCCGGTACACCTTGAGTAACAACTCTAGTCTTCATATCATCTGAAATTACTGTAATAATATCAGCATTCTTATAAGCCACTCTTTGGAATCTATAAAAGAACTGCTGCATCCATTTCTGAGGCATCACACCACTTGCGATAGAACTCCCAGGGAACATATCCTGTACATTGAACACTGTAGGAATCTTAAGAATGTTCTTCACTATTGACACCAAGAAAGGAGCCCAAGGACATGATTGAACATGAACAACATCAAACTTTCCTTTACAACGTTTCAAGTACTTTTTCGCTCTAAAGCTATATAGAACTCCTGACAGATAACGCTTCACAAACTGGTTCTTCTTCGCTATAGTGAGAGGAATCAGTTCATAAGAGAAATTTGGGTGTTTCTCAATACTATCAGGAATAACCGGATCTTTACGGGTAGATACACTTTCAAGCAAATGAATCGTATGCCCAGCTTTGAGTAAATCTTCAAACAAAGCTTTGTAAAGATGTAATGATGGTCCATAAGTATCGAACCCACTGTTGAGCATGAATAATAGTTTCATATTGATTATTTATTGTCATTTCGTCGCTAACTTTCTCAATCAAACAGAAATAGAAAATAGCTGATATATACCTTGAATTATCTTTTATCTTTTTTATAAGCTATTTGAAAAGATTCCAGAAATGATTTCACACCCTCGGTTGTACTCAAGCAATATACGATTTAATTCAACATCACAAAATCGATTAAAAGAAACTTTATCAATCTGATTATAGTAATTGCATAGCGTATCACAAAACCCAGAATCTCTTGGATCCAATGATATGCCTATTTGGGCATCATTACTCATCTTTGCCATCTGCGAACCCGGAAAACAAATCTGAGGAATTCTGAAAATAACCCCATCATAGTATTTATTGCCCATAGCACGTAACATATTATCATCCAAATATATATTATGAATTATATCTGTTTTTTTTGCAAACTCATAACGATCTTCTGGTTTGTATTCACCATGAAAGAAAATATTACTGTAAGTATTAATACGTACATACTCCTTGAGAGTATAGGCATCTATCTGTTCACGTCCATAATAATGCAATTCAAAACGTTCGTCATTTCCTATTCTGTCTATAAGAAACTTATTCAACTCTGCATGACGTATAAATCCCCAAAAAGCTATACGAATCTTCTCGGAGTATATTCTCTTATAATCTCTATGTTTTAGAGAATCTTCCAAAAGATTGTGTGATGTGATAATCTTGTCTTTACAGTCTTTAGGGAAATATTCTCTAAAACCATCACTGCTTGTAAAAGTTATCCGAGAGCATCTGATAATATTGCCGACAGCTGTTTTGAAGAACTTTACACGAGGTTCATATGTCGAGTCACGATAGTCAAAGATATATTTGCCCCCATATCGTTTCACCAACCAATCGTAAAGAACAACTCCTGGTATAGAATGTAACACTATTAAGCAGTCAAAATCGTGTTTTTTTATGAGCTTTACACAGAACCTGCGAAAAGAATAGAAAAGACAAAGTTTTGTTTTCAATGGAGCATCATTTACCATGAATCTTTTGAATTCATGCAAATGTAAACCCTCAAATTGGGACAAGTTTTCGTCTTTTTCATCACGATTCCAATAAGCCACATGCATATCATGTGCTTTCCAATTTATATTGTCCAAGTAGAAATGGATATATGGCATATATTTCATTTTTCCCGGACCGATTATCAGTATCTTCATAGCTTAATAAGTTCAATTACACGTTTCGCCTGTTCAAAACTATTTTTCTTTTCAATAACAAAATCTTTCGCTTTTTCTCCAAATACATAGAGTTCTTCATCTGACTGAGCTAATACGCTTTCTAGTGCCTTTGCATAACCTTCAACAGACTCATTTTCTATCAAAAAGACATATGGATAGTATTCCTTTGGCATTCCTGGTAGTTTAGTAGTGAGTAGAGGTGTACCGGAAGCCATATATTCAATATTCTTTGAAGGAAAAGAATACTTCGTAAACTCCTCATGAGTAGGACGTGGATTAACAAGCAAAGAAGCATCTAATTCTGCAGCCACCACTTCTGCATTCGGAGCAACTCCCATATATTGAATACGTGAGTCCTTCTTTGTATATTTTGTTTTTAGTTTTTCAACGAAAGGACCTGACCCGAATAATTTCAAACGAAAATTCTCTTGAGGAAGCATCATAAATGCCTCCGTAAGCTTTTTAAGGCCATAACGCTCATGTAGCCCACCGGCATACATTACAACCTTGATATCCTTTGCTTCAAAAGGTCTTTTATACGTAGCCATAAAACGATCACTCATTCCTTCCATTACAATATAAGGGCGCTTACGTTCATTTACTACATTCATCGCTTCTGTAAGAAATACATATTTCTTAAAATTATTCAAGCACCACTTGATAATACCTGTAGCTATACGAGTTCTCCACGGTAACCTCTGCTCACGTTCAAAACGAACCATCAATCCTGGCATATCCGTCATCACTCCCAAACTCTGAATTCCAGTTATCTTGCAAGCCATAATAGCAGCTACACAAATACTCGCATTTAATACATCACATACAACTGCACTCTCAGTCTTTTTCTTTCCTATTGACCAAAAAAGTGTCTTAAAGAAAGCTTCAACAACCAAGCAAATCTGACGTAATCCTGAAAAATTAATGAAGTTGAGGTAACTGTATGTGATTTCTTTCTCTGTCTCTCGTAGCCTATGCCAAAGGACTTTTGAAGAGTTATGCCTTCCTACTGGAGGAGCTGACAATACCGTCACTTCTACTAAATTCTCTATTAGACCACTAACCAACAACCTGTTAAACTTTTGAACCGCAAATCCAGGATCTACCTTATTTTGCTGATAAAGTCCATCTATCAATCGTTGAGATGACAGTGCTGAGAGATATAGTATTCTTTTTTTCATATCAGACACTTTTTCTTTTAAGTTTATTTTTGTCTTCTATCAGATTATCAAGTCCCCAACGTGCAAAATATGAGTAGATGAATATCATAACTATACTATAAATGTCAGGACGTTGATAGGTATTAGCCACTAGCACAAGTATAAAAAGTATAAAAGCCTTATTATTTGTTTTATGTTTCTTAGCTAATATTACAAAAAACAATAAATATAAAATAAGGAAAATCATGCCACTATTAAGTACAATTACTTTATATGAAGATGTCTCCCCTACTAGTTTCCAAAACCTTTCTACTTCGGATTTTGGAGAACCAAACCAAAAAGCTGGTTTTTTTTTCAGTTCATCATAGAACTTATCAACCGCATCATTTTTCCTATTATCCCCCTTAAATTTATGATTTGTCTCATCCCATTCAAAACGTTGCCACAATGTATTATACAATACAGGGTCTTCTTTTGTCTGAACATAAAACAATGTAAAACATACCGTAAAGAGAACAGCTATCAAATATTTTTTTCTTAGAAAAACTAAGTACACAACACCATATCCAATTACAAGAGCAAAAAAGAACAAGGACATAGACAAAACTCCTGCAAGTAGGATAATCAAAGTTCTCCAGTCCTTAAAATTAAATTTTTGAGTACAAAGCAATACAGCACCTAAAGTACCAACAACCCCCGGTTCATTAAATGGACCATAAAATCGTAAAATATCAACACCTTTATCAAGAACAAGAAGAGGGTATACTGTATATACCCTATCATGCTGTTCAATAGTTATTTGGCCAATAGGTGAAATATACCCCAATTGTGCACAAATGTACACTGATAATGAAATAGAAATAAATACTACATAAATATTTAAAAAATCTTCATATACAAGTCGAGAAAATTCTCTTTTCATAAATGGGATAGTTATCAACAACATAGTTGTAAAACGAGCTATTACACCAAACAGATTACTTTGTTCATTAATAATGCCTCCTAGAATATAATACAATAAAGTTCCAATAAACAAAAATTTTAATCCCATATCACGGGTATCAGCTTTATCCCTAAAATGGTAAAAAATTCCGCACTCCAATATTGTAAAAATAATTCTAAATACATTATTTGACAACAGTCCCCACATAAAATACGGAGGGATGAAAAGGAAAAGCATAACAGCTGCTATCCAAGATGCTTTTTGAACAGAAAATACTCTCATTTCTTTATTAAGCATCTGACAATTGGTACAAAATTACTTTTGAATTTGGAGTAATGTAAAAAACCATACCCATACATTCCAATAAAGTAGAAGAAAATAGCTTTAAGCAAGACTCCGAATGTAGGCTCTATTAAACCCTTTGTTTGTAAAACCTTGAACTTAAACCAATACTCATCCATTTTATCTATAGCAAATCCATTCTCCAAGAAATATGTCCATTTGGTCAAAGCTTGTTCTTTCTTAAATGATGACTGATAACCCAACTGAGTAGATACTCCAATTTCCGTATAATAAATAGAACCTTTTATTGGACAATAATATATCTTCTTGACATTTCTGAACCATTGAGAGTCAAACAACAACTCTGCAAGAGCAAGACCTCTATCCAAAATAGTAGGTTCAAATTGATTGATTACTTTCTGAGAGAAGAATGATGCCCTCCAAGAAACAAGCCCACGAACAAACAGACTCAAAGGCGCCTTACCACTCAAGATTTTTTTATTAGGATGCGTAAACTTCTCTCCCATTGGATTAACTGAAGAATAATCACAGAAAATTCCTACAGCCTCATTTACGTCCACATTATTGATTGTAATATATTCCTGTACCCCCTTGAATACGTCAGGCTCTAATGCATCATCTCCCTCCAACCAACAGAACAACTCTGCATCTCCATGAAGTAAAGCACATTTATCTGAATTACCGTAAATGCCAAGATTTGGATTATTCCTATATGCTCTAATGATATTTGGATATTTCTCAACATAACTTTGAATAACCTCCCAATTATTATCTGGTGAACAATCATCACAAATTACGATCTCATGAAGTCCATAATCTTTTTGCTGAAGTATAGACTCAATATTACGACCTATTACATTGGCTTGCTTATATGTTACAATAAGAACTGATATTTTTTTGTATTCCACAATTTTGTTATTCTATAAGTTAGTAGACAGGTAATATCGAACTACAACGTAAAAATACTTAATTCATGCCACCCACTTTTGTTACTTATTTATATTCATTTACAAGTCTCACAACTTCTGCGACTTCCTCTAAAGTTATAGCAGGACCAATGGGCAAACTCAATTCCTCATCAGCTAAACGTTCTGTAACAGGCAATGAGAGTTGAGGAATATTCCAAGCCTCCTTAGCATAACACTCTTGCTTGTGAGGTGGGATTGGGTAATGACACACTGTACCCACACCATTCTGCGCAAGATAATCATGCAAACGATCACGATTCTCTTTACCCTTCACTATAATCGGAAATAAATGGTAAACATTCTGTTCATCAGGAAGAAGATCTGGCATAACGATAAGAGGATTGTTGATATTCTTATAATAATAGTGAGCTATAGTTTTACGCTTTTCATTATCCACTGTAAGGTACTTTAGCTTCACACCAAGAACAGCAGCTTGAATCTCATCAAGGCGAGAATTACGGCCTGCATACTTGAATACATATTTCTTCTGACTTCCATAATTGGCAAGTGCACGAACAACTGCCGCCAACTCTGAATCATTTGTAGTAACTGCGCCACCATCACCAAGAGCTCCAAGATTCTTGCCTGGGTAGAAAGAATGTCCGGCAGCATCGCCTATGCTACCTGTCATCCGACCATCGGTGTGTTTACAACCATGACTCTGAGCACAATCTTCAATGAGCTTCAGATTATATTTCTTACAAAGTTCACCAATCTTATCAGTATAAGCGATACGACCATAAAGGTGTACGATAGCAATTGCTTTGGTCTTAGAAGTTATAACTGCCTCTATGAGACTGTCATCTATCTCAAGAGTATTTGCTTTTGGTTCTATGAACACTGGTACAAGGTTATTCTCTGTAATAGCAAGAACGGTTGCAATATAGGTGTTTGCAGGAACTATCACCTCATCACCCGGCTGCATCACTCCCATCTCGATGTACGCGCGGAAAATCCAGATAAGAGCATCAAGTCCGTTAGCACAACCGATAGTATACTTACAGCTGATAAACTTAGAGTAATTTTGCTCAAATTGCTCGTTTTCTTCACCTTGAAGATACCAACCTCTATTAACTACACGAGTTACTGCCTCGTTAATCTCAGCTCCATGAAGAGCGGTTACGTCCTTTAGGGACAAAAATGGAATATTATTCATATAATTATTATTTGTTCAACTTTGTTTTTACCATTGATAAAAGTATCTGTTTCTCATTTCTTTTAATACCAACAAGCCATATTGAGATAGCTGTCCAAATAACTCCTATTGCAACAAATCCAATTGTCTGCATAATAGAGTGTCCCCATATCAGCCGCAAACCAAACAGAGGAATGGCAGCTACAAATAGAGTAGAAAATGAAGGCACTATTGATTTTTTGAAGTAAACAGAAAACTGAAATTCTGTTTGCTTTTTCATGATACATATCTGAAATAGTCTAGTAGCGAGCGAAAGGAATGGCAATACCACCACATTAATATAAGGAGGACATCCCAATTTATATAAAATGAAAATTAACGGCAAAAGGGCAAGATTAATTAATCCATAACCAATCTCATTATTTTTTATATTTCCAGTAGACTGAATGCAAGGATCAAAGCCAGACCCTAGAACCACTACAAATCCATTGACCAACATCCATGATGCAAAAATAGTAGTATATTCTGGCACCTCTTTAAGCCAAATTCTCAGGATATCATCCATACAAAACAACAAAGGTATTACCATAATTAATAGAATCAAAGTGGAAATACGGGTAATAGCATATACAATATTTAAAGAACGTTCTTGATGACCACCTCCATAGCTTTTCATAATTTGAGGGACTGCTGCTTGATTTAAGCTATTGGTAAAAGTTATTACATACCTGTTAACTTGAGATGCTAATCCAAACGCTGCATTCAAGGCTGTTCCAAAAAAGAAATTAATAATCATTGCAGCACCTTGTTCTTTTCCAATAACTGCAATTGCTCCAAACAATGACCAACAGGCAAAGGAGAAAACCTCTTTATAGTCATTCCAGCATTTGTTCAAATGCCATTTAATAATAGAAGAATCAGTCCTACGACAGTAGACCAAGTACGCAACTCTAGTAACTAATGTGATAGCAGCCATAATGAGTGCAAAAGCACGAAGCCTATTACCCATAAAGTAACCAAGTCCGACAACCAATCCGAGTTTCATTACTGCAACCCCAATCTCCGTAAGCGAAGTAAACAGAAACTTCTCTCGCGCTATAATAAGGCCATTGGCAGGAACACTCATTACAGAAACAGCAGTTGTTAGTAAACTGACATGAAGCACAAATTGAGCATCAGCCACTTTGGCATCAGTAACATTCAAAATGTTATTCACATAATACAATCCCAAGGTTTCGCCTATAAGAATTAGGCATGCAGCCAAAGCCAGATGTATCGCATATACTGTATTATACACCTTATTAGCATTACCTTGCTCCCCTTTTCCCAATTCAACAGCAAGATACCTGTAAGATACAGATACCATTGTAGTACCTATTACATTAAGAAAAGTAACGATTCCACCGACTACTGAATACAATCCATAATCACTGACACCTAAGGCATTAAGTATTATTCGTGAACTTACAAGACCTATGATTGTAGTCAAGATAAGTTTTACGTATAAGATACCCGTATTAAGTATCATTCTTTTATTGTCATTCATTATCCCCTTTTTCTTATTAAACGAGCAGGTGCTCCTACGTAAATACCGTATTGTTCTGTACTTTTATTTACAACGGTATTCGCACCTATCACACACCCTTTTCTTATAATAACCCCATCAAGAATTTTAACCCCAGCTCCAATCCATACATCATCCTCAATAACAATCCCTTTTTTAGATAGACCTTGTTCATATATCATTATGTCCTTTCTATCAAAAATATGATTAGAAGGAAGTATTGTTGATTGAGTTGCAATGCGAACACCATTTCCGATTTTTAAACCTCCTTGACCATACACCATTGCAAATGGATTTACTGTTGAATTATTACCTATAATAATATTTCCTCCACATGAGAGAATATGCCCATATCTACTAATATGACAATTTTCTCCAATAGTAATTGTTCCACCATATCGAGTACTAATAATAGCTCCTTTTTCTATAATTGTTCCTTTGCCAATTTGTATCGTTGGCCTAAGATTAATATAGTGTCTTTTAATAGAATATAGTACTCTCAATATCTTATTTATTATTCTTACAATAATTCTCATGGCTACCTCCTATTATCAAGCAGCCAAAGCATAATTTATTTCATTCCCTTGTATTCGGGGGTAAATTTATTTGGCAACTTTAGTATTTCTCCTATAGTTAGATCCCATTCTTCAGGTATAAACTTACCATAGCCAGATGCTGGATAGAGGGTTATCTCACCAAAAAATTCCTCGTCATCAATCACATACAAGTCTATTCGTGAGAAACTCATGTCCTTACTCAGTTTATGACATATTTCAATCATCTTATCAAGATGCAGCGGCCTCACAACAGGTTGCACTCCATTCCTTGCTACGGGATTTAACCCAACAAATGGCAAATGATTCCATTCCATATCATAAAAATCAATAGTCTCATTACTATTACGATCTCGTATCACTTGACAATAATGAGGTTCTCCATTAAAACAAAAGAACTTATAATCCGTCAAATCAGTTAGAACATTTTTTTTTATAGATATCATGAATTTTTCCGCAAGAATACGTTTTGGCACATCTTTATATGCCCATTCTCCCATAGCCTTATAAATATCATTAGCCATAGATTTTTCAAGTTTTTCCTTGGCTGTTCGCTTATCAAAAGTAGCTTTGTCAGTACAGATTACAACACCGCTACTGCCACCGCCATTTGTAGTTTTGAGCACAAACTTATCAGGAAGACTATCAAAGTCAATCTCTTCAAAACTATCCCATACCCCCAATGTAGGAATAATATACTTTTCACCTATTATATCCGCAACAAACTTTTTGACCTCATACTTATCTACCATCTGATGATAAATTGGGTTGTGGTCATAAAACTTAAGCCACTGGAGTTTCTCCGTGAACGTTTTGGGGAAATCTAAGTTGAGTTTCTTACCCAACTGAAGACGATACAAAACTTTTATCAACAACTTCTGATTGTTAGTATAATAAGCCCACCTAAGTTGTATGCCTATCAACAATCTCTCTGGTCGCTCAATAACTCGTTTTATCTTATCAAAAAAAATCATTTGTTTTTCAAAATTAGCGAATCATATATACCAAGGATAGTTTTCTCAAGCGTATCTGGATCATGTCTTTTTCTTGCAGTTGCTCTTGCATGTTCAGACAGACAATTTGCTAAATCATCAGACTCGAAGATTTGACTCAAATATTCGGCAAGCATATTGGGTTCATTGTAACAATAAAGGAAGCCATCCTTGTTATGCTCAAGCATATCCATATTGCCACCTACGTATGTTGCAATAGTAGGAGTACCCACAATTTCCCCCTCAGCTAACGAATTTGGTGCATTTTCAATTGATGAAGGTATTACTACTGCATTTACTTCAGTCAACTTTTTAGCAAGTTTTTCGGCTGATAAAAACCCTGTATAGTGAATTATATCTTCAAGTTGGTTTTCCTTAATCAAATGTTTCAGATATTGAGCATATCCACCAGGCATAAGTCTTCTGCTAAGCCTTTCAGGATGAAGAATATCCTTGCCTGCAACATATAATTTAATATCCGGATATTTCTTTTTTATATAAACCAAGCAGCAAATTGCTGAAACGCCCTGTGCGATAACAGTTGCATATGCACAGCCTTCTACTCCCATTCCTGCAAAACGAATCAGTACAATATCCAGCACAACATTGATGCCCGCTGAAATGATCAGAAAATACAACGGGGATTTCGAATCTCCCAGTGCACGCAGAAACGCAGCCAACGTATTATACGCTGCAGTAACAAGAAGACCTGCATAAATAATTCCCATATATCCGGCCACATCTCCCATCAGATCTGCCGGAGAATTCATAAGTCGCAGAATCGGCACATTAAATACCAAAAACCCTATGGTCATAGCAGCAGCAAAACCAAACATAAGATAAATGGACATTGCCACAAAATGCCTCATATCGTCATACTTCTTCGCTCCAAACATCTGTGCCACAATAATTGCGAATCCACTACTCAGTCCGTTCAGCCAACCGGTCACAAAAAACATCAGTGATCCGGTACTTCCAATTGCAGCAAGTGCATCTACTCCAATAAACTGTCCTGCCACAATAGAATCTACAATATTATACAACTGTTGGAATATGTTTCCAAGAAACATCGGTATCATAAACTGAATGATCAGTCTGACCGGATTTCCCACAGTCATGTCATTTGTTTTCTGTTTGTTCAAAATATTTCCTTTCCCGATACAAGACAGCAGAAAAAGTTTTTCAACCTTCGCTGCTGTCTCTTATGTATTTCTATTCTGTTTTC